>Ga0214544_1001533_pt1 | contig 48258 bp, 24 predicted proteins | sample CNSS3metaG_FD_160074 | JGI IMG/M metagenome (GOLD analysis project Ga0214544, IMG submission 160074) | Root nodule microbial communities from cowpea collected in UCLA plant growth center, Los Angeles, California, USA - CNSS3 | ecosystem: Host-associated > Plants > Roots > Nodule | place: USA...
ATTATAATTAAAAAAAAAAATAATATTATATAAATAAATATATATATATATATATATATATATATATATATATATATATATATATATATATATATATATATATATATATATATATATATCAACATAAAGTAATACCAAACATATACAATCATTATTTATATGTATGAAATATATATAATTGCAGAAAATTAAGTTTCCAAAAGAATATTTGCATATAATATAGAAAGTATATATAATAATTTGTTGTACGGTAAATATTTGCTTAAGTATGCATTCGTTTAAGTTTGTATCCCGTATAGAGATGTCAACGGGGCAGGTAGAGTAGGGGTAGTAGCTCCCTCGTACCCTATCCGCTAGATAAATATTCGTCTCGTATCCGTATCCATATCTGTCGGGTATCCGTTATGCGGGTACCCGCATAATTTTTTAATATTTATGGATATCTACGGGTATCCGCGAGTATTTACAAAAAAATAAAAATAAAAATATTTATCAACATATTTTAATTGTAAAATCAAATAAAATACAATACATAACATTCATAAATTTTAAACAAAGTCCAAATAACCTCTTTAAATAGTGTTGAATGACAGTTTTCAAAGAAATGATTTTTTTTAAAATTAATTGATAAAAAATAACTCATTTAAAATCAATATGTTAATATTTTAATCATTTTTTTATTTTTTTTAATTTAAATTAGAGTATAGTGGGTACGGGTATCCATGGGTACGGATACCCGTACCCGCCCCATTAACATGCGGGTATTAAAAATACTTGTACCCGTTACCCGCGGATATCCATTTACAATATCCATTTCCTACCCATTGCGGGTTTTATCCACGGATACTTACGGGTACAGATTTTTTTGACATCTCTAATCCCGTCTAAATCCGCAATTGACAAGGAAAAATTCTTGGATTAATAAAATTGTGACTTTATATTCAAAATAAAAAATCACGTAAAGTCATTTGGTAATTATTTTTTATTTGTTCAAGTATGATTGTTGATTGATCATTTTGTATAATGCGATAAAGAGTGATCCTTAGCTTGATTTAACTAATCTGATGAACAATACTCCACATGAACTGCGGTTTGAATTGCTTCAACAAAGCAATAATTTCTAAGCATTGATGATCATTCAGATGTAGACCTTTGGTCCTTGCTTGACTAGTCATCCTTTGCAATGAGGTAAATTGTTCTTTCAGTTGTTTTTTTAGAAAATATAAAATTTATTATATGATTGATGGTTGAAAATACTTATTTAATATACTTTTTTATTTAAATTAATTTTTAAGAAATATTTTTGTTTTTAAAAATATCTTTCAATTTTAGAATTTAGTTATTATTTTAGAATTAGGAGAGAGAGAGAGAAAGAGAGAGAGAGAGTATAAGAATAAAATAAAATAACAAGTTTCTCCAACTAACATATCTATTTTATCTATCATATATCTCATATCTCTCCTAGTTTCATAACCTCTAAAATTTCCAACACCTATAATATTTCATACTATAATTATATGACTCCTAATATTTCATATTGTAATTATATAACTCTTAAAATTTCATAAGTCAACATCCCAATTAAGTTTGCATCAAACTTCCCAGATTAAAGTGAGGACTTAAGCGAATATTTACGCTAAACTTGTAACTATCACATGTAATACTATTTGTTATTGTCATTACATGTAAGAGTGAACTAAGGGCCTCTTCTCTTACGTGGATGTAACTGTTGAAGGGAATAAGCGAGCGCGGATTCATTTTCAAATTGTGTTCCATTGCATAGATGCAGACCGATAAGCGAGCGCAGATTTGAGGGATGCACAAGTTTTTTCATCCACTATAGAAGCAGAAGATTAGCGAGTATTATCGACCACATTACCATATTGCCCTCGTTTTTACTTTCACACGCAGTATAATATTCGTCGTCTGCCATGAGCGATGTTGGAGGTGTTGCAGGGGGAGTGGCGCACCGGTATGGCAGGTGTTGGGGTGGTGATAGGAGTGGGATGGCACTGGCAGGTCTTGCAGTGGTGAGGGAACTAGGATGGCACCGGTGTCTTGCAGGTGGTGAGGTGTTGTGATTGTTGCGGGAGGTGTGGGATGGCACCGGTGTTGTGAATGAAGAGAGAGGGACGGCATCGGTTACGTAACTGGTGCCTTGTTTTCAAAGGGGGCGACACCGGTTACGACACCAGTGTCGTTGGTTTTTTTTTTTTTACCTTTTTCTTGACTTCTTTTGACTTTTTTTTTTAACTTTTTTTAACATTATTTAGCTTTAGTTTAAAATTTAATTATATAATTTTTTTAAAAATTTAATTGTATATTTTTTTTACATTCATAAAAATTTAATTTTTTTTATTTTAAAATTTTATATAATTTTAATATTTTTTTAAATTGTATTAATTAATTATAATTATTTTATAACATCAAATTACAAAATCATTCTCTTTTTTCATCAAGGGTATTTTGGTAACTTTCTAATTCTATCTATTTTTACAATTTATTTTATTTATAACATCAATCAAATCTTTCACTAATTTTCATATAACTTATCTCCAAATCTACTTACTTTACCCTCTAAATCCACTAAAAAAAACACAAAAATTCATCCACCCAAATCTACACAAATTCATCTTCACACTCTCCCCCATATCCATTCTCTCAAAGAAACACACCCTAAATGAGAATAAATTTTTATATGCACATATACCCATTATGGATTATCTGATCACATAAAGTACTCTTAGAGATATTATCATCACACACTTCACATCATATATACATCACATTTTCATATTTATCATATACATATCATCATGCATATCCTTAATCATATATTTCAAAAAAAAAAAAAAAAATATATATATATATATATATATATATATATATATATATATATATATATATCATCAATGTCCTTTCTATTTATAATAACTTATATACATGTACACAATAACATATCGTTTAAGTGAGTTCATCTTGTTTGAGTAATATCTTTTTCGATAACTAGAAATATGTCTCTTTATTTGAACAACAAATTCAATTTTGTACTTTTCTTATTCCAATGCTCAACTTGTTACATGAGCAACTAGAACATTTATCCACATTATACTTGTTTCTTGAGTTTCGTTGTTATACGTATGCATGAATCTTCAAATTCTAAAATCATGCATATTGCCTCAACATCACTTTGAGCAATATGTTTCTAGTCTAAAAAGAATCACTTCAGTATCTTCCTTGCTCAAACTATAAACTGTTAGAAAATGATTACTCAAATAATACTAATAATAATAAAAATATGAAATAATATAATAATAATAATTAGAGCAATAATAATACTAAGACAATATATAAAACAATGAATTTTAATCGGAGATCAACAATTATAATAATAATAATAAATAAAAGATAAAAAGTAAGGAGTAGAAATATTCTGGGTTGAGGCATGCATAGCGCTATCCTTAGAGAGAAAACGCCCATACTGCACAGGGCTAAACAAATACACACTCATATGTGTTTCCAATCATATGCGTTTCTCTCCCAAGATACAACAACCCGTCCCGTCAGATCGATCGAGTGCAGCGAAGGATCTCCAACCCTTATGAACACCACTGTCTTAAAGATAATATAGAGAAGAAAAGAATAATATTTTTAAGAATGACTCTAGTGTTTGTTGTCTTTGTTGTTGTGTTGTTGTTGTTGTTGTTGTTTCTTTCCCCATACACCTAGATGGTATTTATAGGTAGCAAAAGGAGACAAATGAGTAAATAGTAATAAGCATATAGCCGTTAGCCATACAAAAACATTAACCCATAAATTAAATGTCTATAAAAACATAAGTAACAGTAAATTTTTTATTTTAATTATTTATTTTTTAAATTATATTAAAATATTTTCAACACAAACTATTGCTTGTGCTACATAATCCCTCGTTTAAGTACCTTTTTCGCATTGTTTGAGTGACAATACATCATTAAGTAATACTAAATTCAAGATCTTATGAAAATCAAGAAAAAACAAAGTTTATCTCTTAAACCATCTTCTAGTAATACATTAATATCATTTTTAATCATTTTCTATTCCCAAGTTAACCAATAACAACATATGTTCTTTATTTCATACCAAAACATGTTCAAAAATATAATTCGCAACCTTTTTCTATACACACACCAACATTGCAATCAACTTAAGCTCCACGCTTCTAAGGAATCAAACCATTAAATAGAAACAATTATTAACTCCTTATCTGAATTAAAGCATGCCTACATGCAAATCTTCCTCGTAACACTTTCAAAAATCCAAAATAATCCAAATAAACTCTGAAAATCAAACCATATATCATATTCCTCTCAACGAATCATCCAAAAGAGGATAACAAAATAAATCTTAATAGAATTTGAACCACTTATCGAACACACTTATGATTGGTCTCTTTATCTTATTGTCTTCACAAAATAAATTCCTATAATTTTGACAACATAAAATAGTCTCAATTATTAACCAAACTTGCAGAAAGTTCAAAAATGACGGTTTTAATAAGATGAAGTTCTAAATGAAATAAAGAAAAAACTATATCCTCAATCTATAAACTTTGTATATGAATTGGACAACCCAGTTGTCTGTTTTTAATATATTTATTATTGTTGATAAAACAAAATCTTCATTAACATGTTTATATATTTCTTCCCATACTTCTTTCTTCCGTCCGAACTCTTACTCCTATAAAATCTAATACAAATATATGAATCACAATATATGATATAAAAAAAAAATTATTGAAAAATCAAGATATCATCTCATTCTTCTATCGTTCAATGCTCTTGGATTTACCTATGTAAAAGGAGGAACCCTTTACTTCTTTCTATTTAGGGATGGCAACGGGACGGGACGGGAACATGTTTCACTATCCCATGTCCATCTCCGTAAAAAAAATTCATTCACATCCCCATACCCAAACCCAAAGGGTATCAAAGTTTTATCTCATCCCCATCCCCATCGGGTAACGGGTATAATCTCGTATTCATACCCGTATTTGTTTCCTCACTACTTCAATATAAATTTTAATTAATTTTTATAAAATAATAAAAAAATACGGTAAAGTAAACATAATATTATCAAATATTCAATATTAGGAGGATGATTGTTTCTTCGATATCAAATACTTTGAAATAAATTATAATTGTTTACATTTTAAATTAGAATACAAAAATAAAATTTCATGAGAACTAAAATATTTATTAAATTTGCAAACTGCAAACATTAATGAAACTTAGTTGACAAAATTTGAAAATATTTTTAAAAACATTTAAAGGAAAACAAATATTCAAATTAAAATATATTTTAAATGTTTGTTTACTTTAATTTTTTAAATTTTAATGAATCTTTTTTTTATACACTAATAAAAATGGTAATACATCACTTAATCAAAATGACGCAAATAATAAATAATAAACATAATAATAATATTTTAACATGTATATTGTATCTTTTGAACTCCAATATATGTTGGATGGTGATAAAAAAATATTCATGGCAAATTACATTAAATTTTGATATTGTAGTAAATAAAAGTTATTTATACAATTATAGTGAAAAAATTAAAGTATGATTGATATAATGAGTTAGAAAGTAAAAAATAATTAGATAAAATATACTGAAATAGTATTCTACATGATGAAAATAAACAACAAATAAAAATATTAAAAAATTAACAAATGTATGTCTTAGAAAAAATTTGAGAAACTATTAAAAGAAATCACACAAAAGAAAACAAATGTATAATTAAGGGTATGATAAGATGAAAAATACCTTAGACATCTAAGAACACTTTTCAAATATCAACATATATATTCAATGGTTGAGAAATAATTGTTTTAGCGAAAAAAAGAGAGTTCTTCAAATGAAACAAAAATTAATAAAAATAAGTAAAGAATTTTTTTTATATTACCTAGTAAATGAAAGTTTTATGTTATTAAACACTTAAATTGAGAGTATTAATCATACTCATGTGAAAGAAAAATATACAATAAATAAAAATATTTAAAAATAATAGAAATATTCAAATATGAGACATAAATTTTTTTTAATTGACATACATCATTTTAACATAATTACATAAAGATTATGATAAAATGAAAAATATATTAGAGATGACAATGAGTTTCATGACAAACCAAATAATTAGAAGAAACAAAAAATGGAAAGTATATATATATATATATATATATATATATATATATATATATATATATATATATATATGAGTTTGTAACTTTTTTTACCATGATCATGCAAAAGGAGAAAATAACAACTTGAAAGAACATAAAACTTACTTAAATAAAGTTATATTCAAGAAATTTAAATTTGTTCTCAATGATTTTATAGCTTCTAAACTCATTAGAAAAAAAAGAAGATCATCACAAGTATTTAAAGAAGAAGCATATAAAAGGTAAATAGAAAAGCCAAAAAAAAAAACTAGCGAGACAAAAATTAAAAAAATAAAATTATGTAATTTTCTATTTATAACATTTAAAAGTTAACTTAAAACACAACATTGTCATTTTTTTCCTCCTATATAATACTTCTTACACTTTATTCTTACAAACTAATTATTTATAATCTATTGAAAACAGTTACGATCTAGCAGAAAATGAATAAAGCTAGAATTTTTATAGGAGTCATAGTTCAAGTGTTAGTTAGTTCAAGAATTTTTACAATACTAAAAAGATGTTAACTTTTAACAGACAAAACTGAAAACTGTCAAACATTAAAAGTAACACTACCAAATTTACTTAGTGTAACTTAAATTCTTATTATCATCATTAGTCATCTTTTACAAATATTTCAAACAATGATTTAATGTCCTATAGTTAGAATATGAAAGTAAAAATATTTCTTTTTTATTTAGATTATTTTAGTTTAGTCAAGAACAGCCTGTGTCTGCTATCATTTTCTCATGCCACAATTCCATTTGATGATGATTCATCAACAATAAAAGCATTCTGTCTTTGTACCCTATAACAAAGCATTTCGTACAGTATTCGTTTGATAGCAAATAACAAAAATGGCTTAAATTATCTATGAATTATTCAAAATTTGTTCAATCATCATATTATTTTCTTAAAGTAAATCTCAGATTTGATTTTGACCTTACTTATATAAATAAAATAGATTCAAAAATTGTCACGTTGCGACATTAAATGGTTTTAAATAACTTGTATTAGTACATATACAATGATTTTAAATATTAATTTTAAATAAAAAAAAGTCACGTCTTTAGGAAATTATAATTTGTAATTAAAATATATTTCTTCTGATAATATTTTTTTATTCTATTTTTTCCTCACTTTCATCTCACGTTCTAAGATTGGAATGTCAATTAATCTAAACTAATAAATTTTAAGAATTTGAAAAATATTCTTAATAAATAAAATAAATAATCATATCAACATTGAAATCTTATGTCTTCTCAACAAATCAAGTCAGAGTTTAAATATGACTCATTTAATAATTAAATAAAGAAGTACAAACTTAAACCACGTTTTATGCAAGATATTTAAATGTTTAATTTGCGACCCCTAATAAAAATAAAAATATGTAGAAAAAACATGTTATAAATTTACATTATATTGTTTTTTTTTTCAACCTTCGAAGATATATGATGAGCTATATATAACAAAAATAGGAAAAGAGTACAAATGTGCGTATATAAAAGAAATTTAAGATGAAAATATAAAAAATTAAATCAATCTAAATAAATGGAGTTTTATTAAATAAGTGCCGTGTTTTGAAAGTTTAAAATTGAGTCCGTAAATTTTTATATCAATTTTAATTTTGTCCTTCATTAATTTTTGTTAGAATCCCATTGATTTGATTTTAAATTCGTTGAGAAACTGGATTGTTAGATTGATTAGCGTAGGTTTTTAAGCTAATAAAGTTTTTAATCAAATGCTTAGTTTATATATATATATATATATATATATATATATATATATATATATCATTTCATGCTTTGCTCAGCACCAGGTCGGATTGGTGTATTATTTTTAAATACACAAGATGGCACTTTGTTAAAATAAATTAACATATATTTTAAACCAAACTTATAAAAAATTCTTAATAAAAACAAGTACATATATTACATTAAAATATAAGATTTTTTTTAATAGTCATGTTAATAAAAAAAAAATGTCTTTAATCAAGTTTAATAAATGAACTAAAGATATTCATTAAATGTTGATAAAGAATTGTGTGATGTTAAGGTTTTAATATCAAAATTTTAATGTGCAGGTAAGAGAGGCTCTTCTAATTGACATTTGATTTTTATATAGTAATAACATTCATGCTTGTGGCAGCCAAGAGTTTCAAGATCTTGAACCATTTTGAATGCAAAAACCCATTATAAAAGGCCAACAAACAGAGAGAGAAAAACAGAGAGAGAATACAGAGCTTTTTCCTCTCAGAGGCCATTGCTCTTGCAAAAAATAAAAACAAAAACAAAGAACTCTCTCTCTCTCCTTGTTCCTCTTCATTCTTTTGTTTTTCAACTTTTTTTTTTCTTAGGCTCTCACATAATAATAATAGCAACTTACACGATCAGTGTTCTGTTCATGGAAGAAAAAGTGGCATGCAATTACTAAACTAGCATCACCAACTGCATAACTTCAAACATAAAAGTTCAGTGCTCAGAGATCCAGAACAAATTAACAAGGTTCATTTTTTTCTGCTTTCTCTTTGCGTGAGCTTGAAGCAAAAACATATGCAGCAATTACCCAGAAGAAAAGATGCTGCTTTTTTCACAAAAAGATGGTTAATTTTGTGAAATCCATTTAATGGGGTTTGGTTGTTTTTGTGGTGGTTTTCAGATGGAAGCGTTTGAAGGGATAAGGAGGGGTGACATTTCATCCCAAGTGGGTCTGGTGTGGAGGCAAGTGAAGGAGCCAGTGATGGTGCCACTGCTGAGAGTGGCAGTGTTTTTGTGCTTGGCGATGTCGTTGATGATGTTGGTGGAGAGAGTGTACATGGGCCTGGTGATTTGCTTGGTGAAGGTGTTCGGTAGAAGACCTGAGAAGCGTTACAAATGGGAGGCTCTGAAGGAGGACGTTGAGCTGGGAAACTCTACCTATCCCATGGTTCTGGTTCAAGTCCCAATGTACAACGAAAGAGAGGTAGCATAGCATAGCATAGCATAGCAGAGAATAGCAGATTTTCTTTCTTTCTTCTTCATCTTGGACACACTTTTTTCACATTTGTAAATGCAGGTTTATCAGCTCTCAATTGGTGCTGCTTGTGGCCTTTCTTGGCCTTCGGACAGGATCATCATACAAATTCTTGATGATTCTACTGACCCATCGATAAAGGTATGCATGTTATGAGCATTTATTTTGGGTGAAAAAAGTTGAAGACATTGGTGATAGAGTGAATGAATGAATGAATGGAGAAAATGCAGGAAATGGTGCAAATGGAATGTAGCAGATGGGCGAGTAAAGGAGTGAACATAAAGTACGAAGTTCGGGACAACAGAAATGGGTACAAAGCAGGGGCTCTGAAAGAAGGGATGAAACGTAGCTACGTGAAGCAATGTGACTATGTCGCCATTTTTGACGCAGATTTTCAACCAGAACCTGATTTCCTCTGGCGAACTGTCCCGTTCCTCGTCAACAATCCTGAACTTGGTCTTGTTCAGGCACGCTGGAAGTTTGGTACATTCTCTTTTTTTCTTTTTCTTCATCTGCACCTCAATAAACGCAATTCAGTTTAGTTCTGTGAAACTAGTTAGATATTACTTTATTGTTGTTATATGGTTTATGTGATAATTATTATAAAAGTTAACAAATTTATTATATATAAGATTTGTTTGTGGGTAAAGATGAAGATAAATTTATAGCACCCAATTGACCAATTTGAATTCCAGATTAACTATACTTAAAATTATTTTTTAAGGAACTTTTGTCATAAATTTTTTGAGAAAATTAAATTAAATTTTGTAAGAATTAAATTAATTAATACATAAGTTAATTGGTAGAAATGATTTCATTTCACTTCATTAAACTTTTATTTTGTGATTTGTTAATGAACTGTTTTTAGCTTATAATAAAATTAGTTTTAATATAAGAAAACAATATTTTATTTTATTTTTTGTGTTTTACTCGTAAAATTTTTATAGATGAAATTTCACAAAATAATAGTTTATGATTTAATAATAATGTTTTTACTCTAGTTTTTTCTATTATTTGTAATTTGTGATAATGTATACAGTCTTTTGATAAGAAATTGTTATATTCAATAAATTACTAATTTTTTATATGTTTATTATAAATTTTTTGTTAATTGACTCGTGCTAAAAATTATGAAAATCCAACCCGTTTCATTAGTTATATTCTATTGAAAGTAACAAGAGATATTTCACTTTTTAATTATTGGTCATACTAATTTTTAATTATCATATTAAAAAAAAAAAAAAAAAGAGTACAGCATTGTCTTTGGTTTTGATTCTAAGCTTTTGGCGACTTGGCTTTCTTTTCTTTTCTCGGATTAACAATTTAACCTTATTCCACGCTCATGGTTCGGAAAATACAACGTTGCCAATTAAAAACTGTCGGTGGGTCTTGTTTGTTTCCAAAATGCTATATATGCATAGAATAATCTTTTTTAGAATTAATTTTACTAAAATAAATAACATTTAAATTTTTATTTTATTTATATTTACAGTATATTAAATAATATTAATTATTATTTTGCAAATTAGTTTTACGATGATGAGATAAAATTAAACTCATCGTCTATCTCTGCGTGTAACATGTGTATTCAACTCTAGCCACTGCTCTGTTCCTTCTTTGTTGGGTTGGGTTCACTTGTCTTCTTCTAAGTTCTGAAAAAGTGGGAGTGGTTACAAAGCAAGATCTCGTTTTTCTACTTTCAAATTTTTGAATAGAGTCTGGCATGAGAAGTCACCATCATGAATGAACTGAAAGATGATTAAACATGATACAACAATAATGTTGCAGGGGCTAAGAGTGTGCTTAAGGGTTCATTTAATGCGAGAATGGGTCAGTTTTCTGTGGCCGAAAAGTGAGATAACAGATGCAGAAAAAATAAAATAAAATAAAAGAATAGTTAGTGTGGGTGTTTTTATAGGCACAGCAACTCAATGAATAAACTGGAATGGGTACGCAAAATCATCATAAATTTTGTTAGAGTCATTAGATAAGATGGTGGTTCGTTAATTATTATTTTTTAAAGATCATGTAACTTTATGTTAGAGATGTAGTTAGAGTCATTTACATCTTCACCTAATAATTAGGTCATCATAATAGCTACATACAAAAGTATGTGCTAGATTTGTACGTATACGAGGCAGAACAACAGAAACATGATTATAATCTACATCACTAAGCATGATCTTTTTGGAAACATGAAGTGTAACAGTGTCATTAGTACATCAAAATTAAAGAACATTGGTAAGTATATGTAATCACTCACTTCAACAAGTAAAGTTGCTTGCATAAACAAAAATGAAAATAATTACAATTGTTGTAAGTGGCTATTATTTTATCTAGCAATCTGCGTGGTCAATTATGGTGTTTTGTGGGCCTGTTAATTATTCTTAGCTATTTGAGTGGTGCTGTTCTTTATGATTTTACAAAATTCCTATGCTATAATTAGGTTAAAGAAATGATGATGTATAAAACAAAAATTGCACGCATTGAATTACATATACGTTTAAAAAGCATAAGGAATAATTCGTATTCCCACAGAGGAAAATATGATAGCATCTGTTCTGTGTTTTGTGTTCTGTGAATGCTTGCCAATTTAGAAGGACATTGTACTAATCCAAGAAAAGACTTGAGCATGTGCACTAGCACTTTACCGAAAAATTTAGACTCAACTTTTGAAGTTTTTAATTTTTAATTTTTGCAATTTCGGTTCAACTATTCTTAAAGTCCGAAACATAATTATGGTGGATTGTTGTGACCGCAAAAGAAGGCAATACTTTGAAATTAATCTGCATGCGTAGGGGTGCCTATGTTTTACGAAGACACCAATGTTGTTGTTGGTATAATTGTGATTGTTAACCTCATAATTGTTCATAAGATGTTTTTTCTTTTTCTTTTTCTTTTTCATCACCTTTCTTCCATTTTTATTTTCTCTAGTTAATTGTACTGTATTATTCCTGCACATATTTTTTGTTTTTGTTATTAATCTTGGAAAACACTCATTCACCAAAGAAAATATTCACCACTATTGCATCCGGCAGCTGCATGTGCAATTTTAATGGTGGACCACCATTTCCGTGTCACTGTCTAAATCTATTGCCAAAAGACAGCTGAATTGATATCGCACTCTCATTCTAAATCATGCACAATAACACGATGAAATTGTTGATTTCGTTGCAGCAAAATTTGTGCAATTAACAATGCATTTTTTTTTTTTTGTTTAATTTTGTTTTGCAGTGAATGCCAATGAATGTTTGATGACCAGGATGCAAGAGATGTCACTGGATTACCATTTTACTGTGGAACAAGAAGTAGGGTCTTCCACTTACGCATTCTTTGGCTTCAATGGTAATCATCTATAGAAGAAAATAGTTTCTCTCCTTAAAATATAAGAAAGAAAAAAACAAAACAGTTTCATCTGTTTTCCTTTTCAAAAAGGAATAATTGATTTTAAGTGCTACAGTGGAAAATGGTTATGTTTTCTTGTGGTGATTTTACACCCATTTTTTGTGCTGTTGTAAATGATACAGGAACTGCGGGTGTGTGGAGAATTTCGGCACTGAATGAGGCTGGGGGATGGAAGGATAGAACCACAGTGGAAGACATGGACCTAGCTGTTCGAGCAAGTCTCAAAGGATGGAAATTCTTATACCTGGCTAATTTGAAGGTTTTGTTTTTTTTTTTTTTTCTGATAAGAGTGGTAATGGAAGAATGTCTGTATACTATTTGATGAAATGTCAATGACATGATAGGACTATTATGTGGTGTTGGTGACAGTGATGAATTAGTATGACATGAGTTTATTACTTGGAAAACAGGTGAAAAATGAACTACCAAGTACTCTGAAGGCCTACAGGTACCAACAGCACAGGTGGTCTTGTGGACCAGCCAATCTTTTCCGGAAAATGGTGATGGAGATAATGAGGAACAAGGTAAGGTTGCCCCATTGAATTGGCAGGACAAAAAGTATTGGCTATTTATGACCAAAATTCTCGTGTGTGTCCATTGCAGAAAGTATCCTTATGGAAGAAGATATATGTGGTTTACAGCTTCTTCTTCGTCCGGAAGGTCGTGGCCCACATAAACACTTTCATGTTCTATTGCATTGTCTTACCTGCAACAGTTGTGGTGCCTGAGGTGGTGGTACCCAAGTGGGGTGCTGTTTATATCCCTTCCATCATCACACTCCTAAATGCTGTTGGAACTCCAAGGTCTTCATTTTCTCAACTTTTCCTTTCTTCTAAAATCTAGAAAATCCATAGAGTGCACAATAAACACATCAAATATGATTCTTTATGCATATAGCACATAGGACTGGCCTTAAACCATGTAAATGGAATGAGGAATGAGAAACGAATATGTTTTAAAACTTCAAAAGACAATGAATATGATTTACAAGTATAACCTTCTTGACTAAAGGTGCATTTTTCAGGTCACTCCACTTACTGGTATTCTGGATTCTCTTTGAGAACACCATGTCTCTGCATCGAACAAAGGCTACAATTATTGGTCTGCTAGAGGCTAGTCGAGTGAATGAATGGATTGTCACTGAAAAACTTGGAGATGCTCTTAAGGGTAAAGGTGGGGGTAAAGCACCCAAGAAGATTCGATTCAGAATTGGAGACAGGTATAATAATGGAGTCTTGTTAACTTCTTATTCTTGGTTTCGTTTATCATATAACAATAGCATTCACTTATTCAAATTCTAGATTATATCCCAGTGCTTACCAATCTATATTTGCTGTCTTTGTGTTCAATATCATTAGAATTCACATGTTGGAACTTCTTGTTGGATTCTACCTTTTCTTCTGTGGCTGCTATGATGTTATGTTCGGGAAAAACCGGTTCTATATATTCCTATACATTCAATCGATTGCTTTCTTCATCATGGCATTTGGATATGTTGGCACTATCGTTCCCAACTCCTAAAAGGACTTCAGAACACTTCATTCGGATATTTACATATTGTAATAGTGTTCATTCACAGTATAATCTGTGACATTAAATTAAAGCTTGTATTATGGGTGGTCATTCTTCAAGGTTCTGCATAATCAGAGTCGTGGCTCGAACAGTTTTTTGTGAATATTCAACAAAGATACATAAGAAAATTACAGAAGTTATTCCTTTGGATATGGAGTATACAGAAAATTATTACAGCACTCTACAGGCATCGATCTTCCCGGGGCAGACATCTTTGGTTGGACATATGGCTATAAGATTTTGTAGTTCTTTTTCTTTTCTAATTTTATCAAACATTTCCTTTCTTATTTGAATTTGTTCAAAGAAATAATAAACATCTTCAATAAATGGGATAGATTACAGAGTTTCGTGTTGAATCTTCTTTTTGTCTTACTCTGTCTTTTAGTAAAAATTATACAAATAGTGTGTCGGTAACTAATATGTATGCAAAAGATCACGTTTAGAAATTGTGGACTTCTAACTAAACCTGAAAAAATCATCAGAAATATGAAACAAGACATTCATCTATACCATATTTTATATATATATATATATATATATATATATATATATATATATATATATATTATATAAAGAATATTCATTTTGTGTCCACGTCTTTTTTTTCAATTTAACATGTAACCATGTTTTAAATAAAAACTATTATAATCAAATTGTACAAAATTATTTATATTTAATTTTATAAATATAATTTTATTATTTTATATTATTATAAAAAATATCACATGTACACACAGTTCGTTTTGCCACTAGTGTTTTAATAATAACCATTGAATATTTTAGTTGACTTGGTCTTTGACTAAAGAGTTCCAACTACCAACATTTGGTATGCCTCACAAGGAAACAAAGGAAAGTTGTCTCTAGTTTCCTTTTCTTTGTATTTGTTGTTAGCACCAAAAAAGCGTTCACTTTGGTAGCAGAAGCAGAATCTTAAGTAAACCAAATCAGTCATTTTCCTGAATCCTGAGAAGGGTAAAAACATGCCAACAGCATTTATTACTGTCCGCTCTATATATATATGTTTTTTCCTTTAATAATCCAGCAAGCATATCTGAATCAAGTCAATTTTCATCATTCTATTCACACAAGGAAACATTAGGTCGCTAAATTTGCTGTTGTCACAATCCCCGTTCTATGACAAGCTTTCAGAAAGAAATAAAAAATGTGAATGTTATTTGCCATAACCAATGTTTCAATAATTAATTATAGTCATCGAAGATACTACATCAACTAGAAATATAACGAAATTATACTATATGAGTAGATATAAATTTCAACTTAAAAATTGATTTTATGATATTAAGTTAGACTTAAAATTTATTTCTTAACGTAATATTAGAGTTATGAGTTTGAATTTATTTTAACGAGATTTGTTGTTTGTTGGGCTTATCGCACCACCCGTTATCGGTCCGTTATTAGACCACTTCTTAATGTCTAGTCCAACACTTGAGATGTATATGTCTCGACGTGAGGTGATCTGTTGGAGATTCTACATTGACTAGAAATAAGGTGAATTTACAATAAATAAATGGGTGCAAACCTCATCTCACCAACCAGTTTTGTGGGGTTGAATTAGGCTTAAAGTGATGGCAAACCTCTAGCCAAAGGACCAACCATAAGAGTAATGGCAAAAAGGATTAAAGAAAATTGGGCTTCATCTGAGTTGAGTAGTCCCAAGTTGATGTTCACCTGGGCTAAGGAAGATGTGAAGACCTAGTCTAAGATTCTTTATAAATATTAGAATAATATTTTGGACTTTGTATAATGCTCCTAGTAGAATAGGATTTTATTTGGACCATGTTTTGGGCTTGGACCATGTAGGGTAGTTTGGGCTTAACTATGGGCTAAGAGGAGTGGCGTATGGAAAATAGGATTTTTAATCTTAACTTGGAGACCAAGCTACTTCAAGTAGTGCCTCATAGTGTGGAGGGCATGAGCATGGTGTCAAACATTTGCTTACTTAGGTGGCAAGTCACACCTTGAGCAAGTTCTCTTTTTTACTCCAATTTTCAAGTTTCTAGACCATTTTTCCCTCTCTTTTTCCTTTTATCCTATAAATAGAGAGGCTTACCTTATGTAATCTTAGCTTGAATATGAGTATTGAATTGCTATCAAAATTGCCACACAATCTCTTGTTTTGAGCTCACTTTAGAGTAGTATTCTCTCTAGTCTACTTTAACTTCCTTCCGTAGGAGTTAGTCTCACATCTCTTAAGAATTCTTCACATAAAATCGAACCAAACACCTCTTCCTCTTCTCCATTTCATAGGTTCCGCATCACTACTCATCCATGGAGACTCCATTCATCAAGCAAGTCTTCAAGGAGCATGGAGGAAGGCCATCACAAAGTTAAGTTGGTTTTGTAAGATTGAGTTAGACTTAAAGTTCACTTCTTAACATGGTATTAGAGTCATGAGTTTGAGTCTATTCTAGCAAGATTTATAGTTTGTTGGGTCTATCGTGTCACCTGTTATCGAGCCGCTATCAGACCACTCATTAATGTTTAGTAACACACTCGGTATCTATAAGCTTCAGCGTGAAGGAGTATGTTGGAGATTGCACATCAACTAGAGATAAAGCGAATGTATAGTATATAAGTGGATGCAAATATCAGGTAATTTATGAAATAGGATTAATTTACTTTTGTATTTACTTAAATGAGTTGAATTTTTTTAACTTTAAGAAACAAGGTGAAGTCAAATGGGGGCTAGCAACTTCAAAAGGTAAAGTCGTCCTAACTGGCTCAATTTCAGCTGAGTTAGGATGAAATCGTACATGTACGACAACTTTTTCTTCTTTTTTTTTTTTAACTGAAGTCACCGTACCTTTAAGGACTTTAGTTTAAAACTTTGATTTTTTTCACTATAGTTAAAGTCATATGAGACTTGACGACTTTTATTTTTACTAAAGTCGTCATAATTATGCAGACTGTTTAAAAGATATTTTTTTATGAACAATTGGTTTTTAATTTTATTTAAAGTAAAGTGATTTTTTTTTATTCTTTTTATGATTAATGAAATTTTTTTATTCTATTATGTTTAATGAAATTTATTTATTTTTATTTAATTAATATGATATTTGGAATTAATTAATTGAATACACGACAAAGATAATAAAGTAAGAAAAAATTGTAGTAACATTAGTAAGAACTTGAGGAAAATTAAAAATAATTAAAATGAAATAACTAAATTGAAAATACATATAAATATGTATTTGTGTGATTCAGTATTATAGGGTGACCTTCTTCGTTGTCTTCTAGGTTTTTGGTTTCCTCCATGCTTTGATACATGGTAGTCATGTTTGATAAAGTGCATCAAACGAAACTTTAGAACTTAACTAATTTACATATTTAAATAAATGTGTTTGTTATATATAATCTTGCAATGACTCTTCTTGCACGGTACTACAAATAAAAACAATAAACATTGTAAATAGATAGAGGAAGAGAGAATACACTTTGTATTTTTATACTAGTCTGTCTTATTACACAGACTATGTCCAATTCTCTATCAACTGAGTTTCATGAAGCACATTAATTATTGATAAACATTTGGCAAGTGAATCGATCGTTAACGTAGTAATAAAATATTGTCCTCTGGGATTGATTCGTTGAATACTAGATTCCTAATTCACGCAATTTTGAGCAAATAAGATTCAATAGATTTGTAAGCATAGAATAATGATAAAAACTTCAATCAATATAAGAATTGTCAGAGGATTGATTTCGTACCCTTTCCTATAGAATTCGACTCCTTTTTAATTGATGTAAGTAATGTAATCATCCACTTGAGTTTACTTAGAGTTGTTTTACCCCTAATTCCTTAGTAGGTAAAATCTATTCATTGAATTCGAACTCCCAATTCCTTAGGTCAATTTATAAAAATTCAATAGAATCATGAAAAATGGATAATAATCTCTATTGCAAACTACTTAGATATGCCTAATTTTCCAATTGTGACATAACCTAACCTGTTTTGTTTATAATCGCAAACAATCCCTAATTTTCCAATTGTGAAATTGCTCATAGAATAAACAATAAATTCATAAACAGAGTACTAAGATAAATAACATTAACAAAACATCTATTGTAAAGAGTAGAAACTAAAATCCAGAGTCTTACATCAATCCTCCAACAAAAAGAAAATTAGTTTTGCATAATGAAAAAAAAAAAACTAAAACTAACAAAAGAAGAGAATGACGAAGAAGAAGAGAACCTCTCTCGTGAACTATCCTCCCCTTTTATCTTTTCCATGTTTTCTCCACTTGCTGAGGTGGTTACTTCTCTCCCTTAACCGTTGTCCCCCTTTTTATCTTTCTTTTATTTTCTTTTTCCTTTAAATCCTTGTCAGTCCATGTCATCTTAAGATTTCTCGCTAAAACATCCATAGGTTGTGGAAAAATCCACAGGCCACCTATGGAACTCATGGAAAGACTCACCGGACACCTATGGAACTGGAACATGCTGTTTTGTATCCTACAATTTGAAACAAAATCCATAGGTCATGGAAAATTCCACCAGGCACCTATGGAACACGTTGTTTTAAATCCTACATTTTTGAAGCCAAATCCACAAGTTGTGGAAAAATCTATCAGGCACTTGTGAAACATGTTGTTTTGTGTCTAACTAACTTCCTCCAAAACTGTTTAAACAAACAATGCATAAATCCAAATATATGATCCAAAACAAGATAATGCATGATGGAATTAGTCAAATAATGCACAAATGAATAAAAATGGCCTAAACTAATGCATGAATACACATATATTTTATCCATTTATCAATGTTATGAAGTATATTTTGAGTATTCATTGGGCTTGTAGTCACTCCTACTAACTTATTAAGTACTCTTTCAATAAGTCACTCCTAACTCAACACGAGAATTCTTTCGACTCTCAATCATTCTTGATTGACCCCATTCAAGTATTTTTTTTTCTACTAGCCACTTCTGACTTAAAAAAATGTTCTTATAATAACAGTCACTTTTGGCTATTAACCAAATAATTTTTTCTAAACAATCACTCCTGGCTGAGATGAAGAAATTACACGTTTTGTGATCACTGATCACACTTTTTCTCATCAAAGAAGATAATAGTTTGTTGACATTTGAAAGACTGAGGCTCTGTTTCTTCTAACTTGCATACTTGTACACTACCAAAATTCTCTTTTAAAGTTTTTTGTTGACCCAAAGATTTAAGCAGTACACTACATATGTTGTCTCTCACTTTCTTCTTTCTCTTCTTAAGTGGCTTTATATAGATTCGTGTTGCAAAACCATTTATGGTCATTGACTAACTTTCGCTATTTTGAATTTATTTTCCTTCCTTTAAAGTGCTTGATAGTGATGGATGTGATTAATGCACTCCATGCAATAATAAATTATCCTCTCTCTTTTTTTTCTTTTATCAACATCCCAATAGTTTGATGTACTTGTCTCCTTCTTGGACAATATGTTTTTCCTTTATTCGTGTCGTACGAATTGGAAAACTCTTTCAGAGTTGACAATTGTGTTGCTTAAGGATTTGTTCAAAAAAACACAACTTTAGCTCTTTGTTCAAGAATTTCTTTGTCATTTATCTAATAGATCTTTTTTGTCAAGAAAGATGTAAATATTCCCTACAATATAAAATGACCTTTTGTGATTTTCATTTTAGTACAAAACTAATTTACTTTTATGTATTTTGTTATCTAAGAACATTTATGATTTATCGAACACAAACTAAGGCTGCATAGTAATATATTGTTTGTCAAACAAAGACAAAGTACTTACACCTTTCATGATATATGTTATACATTAAATCATTGTCTTTTAAGACGAAATATAATCACATTTTCATACTTAATTATTTTTAATTCTTAGTTAAATAGGATGTTGGATATTTAAATAAAAAATTAGATTCAATAAAATTAAATTAATTGTATTGAAATTGTGACATTTCTCGTTCAAATATATAGTTAAATTAACTCAGATTCAAAAAAGAATTAAAAGAGAATATAAATAAAGAGTTTAAGTCAACAAACAAAAATTCACATTACCATCCAATTCTAAAAATGTTATATTATCACTTTTATTTAAAATATATTTAATTCATGGTTCTCTCACCTTCAATTCTTACTACAAATTCAATAGTAAACTTTTATAATTTTTTCCTTCTAAATTAATATAAGTATAAAGACAAACACGTATTCCTTGTGGATATGATATTTTTTAAATTGACCATAATGTACACTTGAAGGTTTCATGGATCAAGTTTTCTGTGGTGTTGTTTACTCCTTCAATTTGGTCATTCTTTCTTTTTCTGATAAAAACTATTCTATCAATCTTTCTTTTTTTTCCTATTGGTCTTCACGATTTCTATTTGTCACATCACACTTCTTTTTTGTACGCATAAGTTTGTTCAACTTTGGAAAAGGAAATTTTGAGATAGAAAGAATTTGTCGAAAGCAAAAAAGAAAAAGAAACAAGATAACATCACTACTGAGCTATTCCACCTTTAAAAAAAAAAGTTCAAGAATTTTATCTTGAATTTAAACCACTTTTAGCTCTTAGAAACACCTATAATGGATTATGGGAGATTGGACTTTTATTTCTTCTTCAAATCTTACTTGATGTTAATAAAAAATAAGTAAAAAATAAATAAACATAATATCACAAAGTGGTAAAAAAGCAGAAAAAAAATAAGTGTGGTAAAAAGCAGGAAAAAAAAACATAATATCACAAAGTGGTAAAATGCAGGAAAAAAATAAAATGCAGGCTGTGGGGTTCGAACCCACGCGCACTTATGTGCAGAAGATCTTAAGTCTTCCCCCTTAACCACTCGGGCAAACCTGCTTGATGGTTATGATTAATTTCATTTAGATTAAGACGTAAGTATTTTCTATAATTAGACAATAATTATATGGTTTCTTAAAGTATTTATTCTGATAATTTCTTTTGTGCGTATTCATTCTCGCCAAATTTGATTAGAAAAATAAAAAATAGTTCACATTAAAAATATTATATAATGTTAATTTCAAATTAAAAACTATTCTAAATTTTAAATAAATTATCATTCACATTATTAAGAGTGAGGAATATGTTTAACAAAAAAAAATATCTCCATTGCTCTTGAAATATAAATCATATTAAGAATTCAAATATTAAAGTAAGGAAAAGTAAAACTCAAATATTTTATAAAATAAGTTATTATCAATAAATCAATTAACAACTACTTAAGTTATTATCAATCAATATATTTCAAAACATGGCTACATATATCACTATTACAAAAAAAAAAAAGTACATTTTATATTGGTTGTTTATGAGATATTACATTAGTTAAATACTCAATGTAAATATTACCAATGTAGAAGTCATACACATATTACGTCAATTACAAAATCGATGTAAACTAAAAATACAAGGTTGGATATTCATGGATGTAGATGATAGAACAAAAAAACACCAATTGCATCGTTTATGTACATAATGAGTGTTTCTTTCACAAAAATAATAAATATTTATTTTTTGAATCAATATATTACATCACTTAAGGCATGAATCAATGCTTCAATTTTGAAACAATATTATAACAAATAAATCGATGCAGTTTTCAATATATTTTCAACCTATAATTGTGATTGTGATGCGCATCTCTCCTTTTTCTCAATTTTCCTTCTCTTTCTCTAACCATTCTCTCTCTCAAATCTCTCTAGTTTTCCTCCTTCTTACCTTATTTATTACATAATTTAATCATACATTTTATAGTTGAGGAGGTAAGCATCAATTCTAATTAATCAAATTTTCAAATAGAGTAAGTTTGTACTAACCTCATGCAGTATTTCTTTTCTTGATTTTCTTATGATTTTATCATCAATCTTGGTAAGATTAGTTGAAAAAAATATAATCTCAACTTCTTTTATCACGTACTAAAATTTGGTTATGCTTGAAAACATTGCTCTAGGTTCTAAATTTTTGAGTAAGTTCTTATTTGAATTGACATTATTTGGGATGAGGAGCTATAGGTAAGGGAAACTAGCTCAATCCCTATTAATATTACCAACTAAATAATTTGAATAATTGTGTGTTGTTGAATATTAATGTTAATTTGATATGTGTTGTTGAATTTGATTTTTTTTTTCATTAATTTTATTGTTGTGTGAACATTATCCTTTTTTATATTTATCAGTTGAGTTAATTGGTTTTATCTGAGATTAAGTTTGAATTGAATGTAGTGTTTTTGATATGAGGAATGGGTAAAAACACCCACATAGAACTAATTGGAACCATTGATATTTTTGCTGATGTTTCTAAGTCATGCAAACTTGTTGGGCAGGTTAGCTAGTCACTGGATGAAAGTGGAAAATTAGAAATTCAAAGAGCTCAAGATGGTTGGGTCCCTGCATAATTCAAACCTTGACATGCAAGCCTTTTTTAGAGTCTTTGAACAAGCTTTAGTTGTTACTTGTTGGGCAAGTTGAATTTTCGCTAGGGGAGCAAAAAATTCACTTGTCGTTAGAGGTTATTGGCTACGCAAGCAGAATTCTAGTTAAGTGAATTTCAACATGTGCTTATAAAAAAATGTAAGTCACAGATTGAGATATTAGGTGATGAGAATGTGAGGGAGAGTTCTCACACATTGTAACATATGTAGATGTGCAAACTTTAGTATGATGAGCTTATCTTAATTTCATGATTCGTGGATTCGCTTATAAATCAACATTATGGATTGGATCAAATGTTGGTTTCTAGTATATTTCGCTCCTTAAATATCTTTTATTAATAAGATTTGTATGTGATCTTTATGATTTTTGAATATTGGTGTTTTGATGAAATTAAATTGTTTTTAGTTATCTAATTACAATGTTTCCTTTATACATATTTTCTTAAATTCAAAAATAATCTCAATATTTTCTTAAACTAAAAAATAATCTCAATAACTTATTCTTGTATATGTTTTTTTTAACTGTAATTCCAATACTATGTATACACACAAATATAAGGAAAATATCTAAAAGTGAATAGAGTTTTTCTTTTATTTCAACTTCATTTGTATAAATATTTGTATCGATACGTACTGTACAAACCCTTTGACTAGTTTATTGCATAAATGGTAATTTAATTTCTAAAGTGTTACCGTAATTGTCAATTAGAAACCAAATTGTAAAAAAAAAAAAATGTATGTATTTTATCAACACAAATAGTGAAATTTGTCCAAAAATAAAATTAAGTGCATGAATACTTCCATGAATTAAAACATAAGTATTCATTACTACTAAAGAAAATTAAACTATTTATATGAGAAGACAATGTATAAGTACCACACATAATCTAAACAAAATAAGTACTAGTTTCTAATTTGTAGGAAATATTTAGTCATTCATCACGAATTTCTTCAATTGTGTTAGTGCCCAAAAAATTATTATTTGCAAAAAAAAAAACTAAAATATGAAATAAAATATTCATAATAGTATATATGAAATATATAGTCAATTTTTTATAATTATTTAAATTGTTTTAATACTCATTTCTAATAATCAACAATACTGAATATGAATATGATACACATCCAGCATAATATAATAACTACATTTTCTCTTGACAGATAAGCATTTTACTATGTTACAAACATAATAAAAAAAATATTCAAATACCATTGATATCATAATCTTAAAAAGAATAATAATTACCTAAATAAACAAATTGATAACCAAAGAACTTTATCAACATTAATCTTGTGGATGTATTTCAGTTTGTAAATTCCACATCACATTCGGCTGAATAAGTCATTTTCAGTTTGTCTCGTGCGGCGTAGGAATTTACAATTCGAAAATTATATTCCTTGTATTTATGAATGTTTGTTTAATTTGATTAAAAGTTACCTAAAAAACTTAAAGGATATTTATGCCAAAAGAAGCAATTATTGAAACGTTTAATTATACTTAAAATACTTTTTATAAATAATTAAAACGCATTAAGTAGCTAGTATAATATAATCAAGTATTTTGAGAGAGAAAAAAAATTGTGATAGTGTTATTTGTGTAAAAAAAATCACAAACAATACATAAACAAGTACTTCAAAGAAATGGGTTAAATATGTTTTTGTCCCTTAACTCTCAATGAATTTTGGAATTAATTCATTTGGAAATCTTGAACCAAGTTAGTCTTTCATCTTCTGAAATACATGAGATGTAGTTTTTCTGATCAAATCTTATTAAGTTTATTTGATATTTCAAATGTCTTTCATAATAGTATTTGACTTAACATTGAAGTAAAAATGTGTCAAACAATATAAATAACTCAAATACAATCCTGAAATGCTTATGAAACATCAAATAAACCTAACAAAATTTGATTTAAAAGACTAAATACATGTATTTCGAGAGATAAAAGACTAAATTAATTCAAAATTTTTAAATAAACTAATTCCAAAATTTACTGAAGATGGAGGGACAAAAACATATTTAACCTCAAAGAAACTTAACCCACAAAGGAACAATTTTTTTTTTTTACCACAAGCTGCTACTACAATAAAGATTAGACATTTTCTATAGGATTGTTACAGATATTGTAATGTTATTATACTGATTACAAAAATTAGGTCACTGAAAAAAAAAAACAAATTGTAGTAATAAACACCAGAAAACACAAACAAATAATCGCACTTATCACAGGAGAATGAAAAAGATTTTTCATACTGAAGTTTCACATTATCATATTATATGAAATTTTCGTGATTATCTCTCTCTTTGTAAGTATACACAAATTTTAATATCATTTCATCTGTTTAGTTTTTAAGAAAAAGAAGGATAAACCCAAGATTTCCACTACAACATATCATGAGAAAATTGAACAAGGATCCATGTCATAGAATATTCCATTCAATGCATCTGTAATACAACACTCTAGGGTAGTGCACCCATATAAATCCCGCTTGAAAAATCTACATGAAGATTTTTGTTACCAAAAATATAAAAAAAAAATTGCAGTAGATTAAAGAAGCCAAGGAAAAACGAAATTTTTAATCTTAAACAGATAATGGTTGGACTCAGGAGTAGTGTGTAGATCGCAATGTTCTGTCATTTTTCATCTGCGGCTGAGAGTGTTTTAAAGTAGCAACATAGCACAATCTAAAACCTCAAACTTTTATTGAAAAGTCTCAATTTTGAACTCACTCGGAAGTGATGGAGTCGCACGTGGATCTGGGTTTTCTCCTACACGCTCTCATGCCATCTTGGAACTCCGTTAGTCCTCAACACTCAACCCCAATCTCTGCTAATTCACCGATTATACGAAAATAATGATCAATTTACAATCTTTTCCCTCTTTCATAAACTGGGTCAGGTTCCTTTGCTTTCGGGGTTCTTCACTTACTTGGCCATTGCTGGATCCGTTCTCCCTGGGAAAGTTGTTCCTGGGGTTGCTCTACCTGATGCAACTCGTCTTCACTATCGATGCAATGGTCAGTTATAATATATGCATGTTAACGACAATGTGGTCGTTCTTTTATATATACATAAGAAAAAGTGTGTTGGGGGATTTTTAACTATGTTTACATTTTCTCAGGTCTGCTCTCGCTTCTTCTGTTGGTTGCGCTTCTTGGGATCGGTGCCAATATGGGTTTTGTGTCTCCCACTGTATGTGTTCCCTGAGTTTTTCTGTTTTTTCTAGTTTTATTATAGTGAACTCATGAAATGGAAGATGGATTAGATTGTTCAGCTTCTTTCGTGAAGATTGAGGTTAAGATGTTTAATGTGCTTTTGTGGTAATTATTGCAGGCCATATCAGACAGAGGACTTGAGTTGCTGTCCACAACGTTTCTCTTTAGTTTTCTTGTATGTAAGCTTAGAGTTGATATTTCGAGTGCCAAAGTTTGGCATCTGATCATTTATTGGACTAAACTTACATGCTCTATAAGTGTTTTTGGTATTGTTATCTGATCAGAATTGAAATTTCGTATTTGATGCGAACTTTTATTACTTGTATTATCGAGTTGAAACTCTAATTTTGATTAGATTACACCCAAAAACACCTTCTAAAACCGAACTTGCCTGTAGTTTTGTGTAATTTATTATTTGTCATCTTTGTCTATTTAAATACTCTAAGTGACATGTATTCTTGGATTAGTGTCTCTTCCCGAGATTAGCAATTTGTTCACAAGTTACGGCTGATTTGAATGTTACGTTTTGCTGCTAAACTAGTATATGTTGAACATTAATTTGTTTGTTTTTCGTATTTAAGGTTTTCTACTTTTCTTCAATAGGTTGCATGCACTGATCTTGTTGTCGAGGCCATTGCTTCACCAATAATGGGGCTCATTTGTAAATACCAATTTGGTATAAATATATTAGTTTTCAAATCCATCCTACAGATATACTAGAAATGAAATTATGAACATATTACATTTTAAAATCAATCAACAATATAGTCTTATCCTATTGGATGAGATGGCCACTTACTCCATTGGGCTCTATTAGTAAAACTGGTTAGAGCGTGGTCTTTTCAAATGGTTTGTATGCAGTTTTCTTTGACATTCCTTAACCTGTTTAATTGAACTATTCCATTTGATCCATTTTTAAACTTAACTGATGAAAAGAAATTATATGACCACTATGTGGACATCAATACCTTCTTCCTGCAGTTAGTGTTCAATCACTTCTACCTACATTTTGGTTATCCCCTTACAAATTTGACATAGGATGGTTTATTTCAATCATCATTTATGATGTTCTTACTATTCAGCATGGCATGATAATTTTATACCCTTTTGGTTGTCAGTTTTGTTGATCTTTTGAGTAAAAATGGCAGGTGACCCTGGTACTGTATTTTTCTGGTTGCGAGTCACAAAGTAAAGGTTCATCTCTAAAACCTCATATCAGTGGGAACCTGATACATGATTGGTATATTCTAAATTGAAATTACTTTAGCTAATGGCTAATTTAATTGAGAAGTGGGGCCATATATTCTAAATTGATATTTTGCTTTCTTTTTATTTAAATAGGTGGTTTGGAATACAACTAAATCCTCACTTCATGGGTATTGACCTCAAGTATGTGATTTTCCCAAATTTCCTGCTTGTTCTCATTTCACTTGACTGTTTTCAATTTAAGCCATGTTAAAAATATATTTTTATTCCCCATCTCTGCCAGTGAAAGATGTATTTTCTTTTTCTCATTTAACTTGACTGGTTCAATTCTGATTTATGATCTTACTATGAATGATACATCTTGCCCCAACCTACCAATGAAATTTGTATCTCATCTAGAATACCATCATGATTATTCTGAATATCAAACTCTGGTTTTTATATGATCTGTAGATTGTTCTATTCTTTTCTTTGAGAAACTTGACTCAGTTTTCCCTGCAAGGTTTATTGACAACCTACATGTCATGTTTTGACATCCTATTTTTTTAACACTGGCCAAACAGACTAGGTCTTAAAAAAAGTAGAAAGCATAAATGTGTGTTTTAAAGAATAAAAATTGGAATTTTTATACTGGACACTGTACTAGTAATCATATGATAGAGCAAACATGGATAAGAGATGCTTGTATTGTGTTGTAATTTTAACCTACAAAAAAGGAGATATCGATGTAACCATAAATAGAATAACAAACGGTTTTCAAATCGGTCTTAAGACATGAATAATAATTCTTGAAGTTATTTGTGCCCTTCTGCACATCCTACTCTCATGGCCAAATTTTAAATTTTTTATCTTTCAATGTTTGTTCTATATTTCATCATTTGGCTAAATTTGGGATAGTATCCTTATCCTTATTTTCTTAGGTTTTTAAATGCCCTTCTGCATATTCCTTAGATTTTTATTTTCACATCATTTGTACATATATTTCACATGCATGTCCACTGATTTTTGCATATAAGATTACATCATCAGCATATTTAACGAGGTGTGAATGATAACTGAAATCAATCTGGCATTTTGTTATGGATTTAATGGATTATCAAATTGCAGATTTTTCTTTGTTAGAGCTGGAATGATGGGGTGGCTACTTATCAATTTATCTATTCTTATGAAGAGCATTCAAGATGGTACTTTGAGCCAGTCAATGATTCTCTACCAGCTATTCTGTGCAGTAATCTCAAAAACTTTCATGTCTGTTGCAAAATTAAAATGTGCTATATTCTGTGCTTGACATGTGAATTTCTGCATTTCTATTCCAGCTATACATCCTGGACTATTTTGTACATGAAGAATACATGACATCCACGTGAGTTACATATGTTCCACTAGAAGACTTGGGTTCTATAAATTTCATCATGGGTTACCTGTTATGCTAAGTTTTAAGATGTTGATACTCATTCACTTTATTGCCAATTAAAATTCTTACACCAATGAGAAACTTTCATATGATGAATTTTTAATAAAATCTACCTTCGCATTGATCCATATTTTGCTTATAAAATTTCACATTTTTTATGCAATTTAAATATGTTTAAATTAATTTATAATATACTTTTCAAATGAACAAGAACATCAACAAGTTGGCCATCGAAAACAGGCTTGAAAGTGGTAGGTTTTTGTGTTCTTTTCTTTTTTTAATATTTTTGAATGGGGCATGGTGACATTGGAAGTGCAAGCACCTGGATGGAGAAGCATGCATGGCCTAGTAGAGGTTCAAAGTCAAACCATAACCATCACACCTCTAAGTCCTAAATCCATTTACAATATTTTTAGAGGAGAGGGAAGGGGATGGGGTGTTTGTGACACTGATGCTAATTTATTTTGCTGTAAAAGCCTCAGTACTTTTGCTATGATAAAGTTTGTAGTCACAATGCATGAATCACTTTAACTTTCTGCATCAAGGAAAGAAATATGAAGTACTAGTACTACTACCCATTGTAGAATTCCTAAGATAATAAATTGACATAATTGAATTATATGCCATAGCTGCATTAGGTGGATGAGTAGTTGTATTATCTGCAGTTCTTGATAGGGTGAAACATGATTTTTAAAATTCGCTTCAAAACATTAGATTGTAAAAACCAGGTTGTGGAGGAACGAGTATAACTTATAAGTACAATGTCCAAAATACAATGGGCCTATTTGGGTTAGCTTCTTCATAAGCATTATCGGAAGAACAAAATAAGAAGGGAAAATGAAAAAAATTTATACACTAAAATTAACTTGTGCATGAGTTAAAAATCATCTTGTAGAGAAGCTAATATAAGAGAACTTTTATAAATTAGTTTTGGCATAAGCTTAGTTAAAATTTTTACTGAAAAGTCTACTCGAATAAACCAAATATGTGGGTAGAACAATTTATCAAAACCCAGGATCTAGGTTCAACACAGTATATATACATAATTTTTCATCTAAAAATCTACAAAGATTTAACTGAACAACATTTCTCCTGAATTTTACAGTAAACTGTGATCAGGATATCCATTTGATCAATCACATATGATCCAATTCCCCTTTCTAACCTTATTATTGTTTTGTCTTCTGCAGCTGGGACATAATTGCTGAGAGATTGGGCTTCATGTTGGTCTTTGGAGATTTAGTGTGGATACCTTTCACTTTCAGCATACAGGTATTTGCCATACTTGTGAATTTGGATGAGAAATAGAAGAGTTCGAACTTCCAATTTGTTTGTGTAAGCAGGGGAAACGTTACCTTTTTTGTTCATAGTCATACATACAGTTGTAAACTGAACTTTTCCATTCATGAACTTAGTTTCACCTCTCAAAGGTGTTTGAGGAGTTCTTGTGTTGACATTGAATACTCCATTCTGTTTGTCATCTTGATTGTGGATTAACTTGAAAGTGATTTTGGTGGATGGTCAGTCACTACTACGTATGTAAATCAGGTCTGTATTAGGTTAGGCTAAGTCTAAAGGACAGAAAATTCTGACAGATCTTATTCTTGTCCTTTATTACCAGCTGAGGGTCCTTCTGAAACCCAACGGTTGGAGGATCTGCAACATACACAAGTATGATCCATAAAACACAAACAAGAGCAATCTTTAAAATAAAATAAAAAAAGCCTAATTGAACAAATTTTCCATCCAAATGGCCTTCTGATCTTTTGCTTGGGCATGGAAGGAGGTTCCGTAGTGTCCTTTTTGACAATTGTGCTGGGCTTTTCATCCATTATCTGATTTTTTTTTTCTCTGTTTATTGTATTTATGTGTGATATAAGTCATTTTCTACTCTGGCCACTTTCTCAAGTTCTATGGTATACCAGCCTTTTGTGAATAAATCTTTTGGTATAAAGTATATATGCCGAAACTTGCCAATGCATGTAATGATGTTTGTCGACATGTAAAAGAAATTGGTGAGATGGAGTCAACGATTATTATTTGTTCTGTTGATTTCCTGAGCACACTTTTGTCTTGCCAATTTGAACTATGACACATGTTCTATTTGGGTGAATTGTGACAATCAATATACTAGTAATTTATTGTGTACAAGTAATAATGAATCATGATCACATCATCTATTTAGAACTTGAATAATTAGTATAGTAGTTTTATTAGCTGTGGTACACTCTGTATTTTAAATTTGTTTCCCTAGTAGGAATATTTGCTTAGGTAATTGTGAGGATTTTGGTAGGTTGATTTGATCATAGTCTTTTTGACTTATTATGATTCTGAATACTAAGTCAATTATTCAAAAAATGGTATCGATTATATGCCGCCTGGATATTTGCACATGCATATAAAGTGCAGTGCTTTCAAATGCTTTAAATCATGTTTCTTTTCTTTCCTCTTTTTCTGTACAAAAGGAAGCACAAGAACATCAATCATATACAGTTAATTCAGTAACTAAATACTTGGTGTATTACTCATCCGTGATAGAATCAGTTGAAGAAGATAACCTACTGAACTAAAAGAAAACTAGTTGGAAAACAATGCCTAAAGGCCTAGAAAACGGGCCAATGAAGAATTTGAATTTGCATTCCTCTTAGAATAATGCTGCTTTTTCAGATAGCAGCCCCTGACTTATAATTTCTTCAATGTGTGCATAAGTACCATTACAATTGTTAAATATGAAATGTGTGTTATTTATGTCTTCCTTTTTGTTTGCTCTGGTTTCTGTCTGACATTTTAGATTTCTATAAATGAGGGGACTTTCCAAATCATTTTCCAAGAGACTCTCTTCCTCTCTTGTTAATGCATGTTTTTCATATTTAAATAAGAGAAATTTCTCATATGCTGAATCCATTTTGTTTATTTTCTTTTGTGCGTGTGTACGTGTGAGCTATGGTCAAGACTTGATAGTAACCAACAAAGGTATAAAGCACGCTTCAAACATAGTTCATCTGTGTTGGAAATGAAACTTGCTACTGATTTATTTAGCTCCATATTATATCTATTGCATTAAAATCTTGCATGTATTGACAATCTGCAATTGCTATTAGGGGTGGTGGCTATTGAAGAACAGTGTGGAGTTAACAACCGCTGCCGTGGTAGCTAATTGCTTTGTCTTCTTGATCGGGTAACTTGTAACATGTAAAAGTGACTTCTGTAATGCATATACTCCTGAAGTGACATAAAAGAAAATTTTATGAAGACTGAAACTGATCTAATAAACTCATACATTTCTATCAGTAAACCTTATAAACTGTAATTTGTGTAATATAACCGTGCAGATATATGGTATTTCGAGGAGCAAACAAGCAAAAACACGTGTTCAAAAAGAATCCAAAGGCTCCTATTTGGGGTAAGCCTCCAAAAGTTGTTGGAGGCAAGCTACTAGCGTCTGGTTATTGGTAAGCTTTCATTTATGTTGAAATTACAGGGTTTTAGATATAGGGGTAAAGGAGAATATAGTGTAACACTCTGAAACTGATATTCAGTATGAAGTTTTACAATGTGATGCAATAATAGATAAGCACTGGCCTTGTTCATACAAACACTAGTGACTAGACTCTTAATAGTGAACTAAGGAAACATCATGAAATATAAAGAAATATGGAAACTCAGAAACAGGAAAACTAATCCTAAATACTGTTTGATATCCCTTTTTCTTGTTCTCTAACTACTTCTGATGTTATGAGGTAAAAAGAAAAGATGATTGTCATATTTTTATGGGATTCATATGCATGCCTGGCTTATTTTTTGAACCCTTCATATAGCTCATAATTTGTGACAAACTTCTTTTTGCAAGAATTTATATTTGGTGCTGTCTTTAATCATTTGTCATCCTAGAGCTGGCTATAGCAAAGTTCATATCCTTATTCTTTTTCTTATTGAAGTCATGAATCTTTCTTATTTTTATTGTTCTTATTATGTTGAAGGGGTGTTGCTAGGCACTGTAATTACCTAGGGGATTTGCTGCTTGCTCTCTCCTTTAGCTTACCTTGTGGGATAAGGTGATCTCCTTAACTAGTTGCTTTATTATGTTGACATAAATCATGGATATTTGTTATTTTTCTAAAAGAAATTAATGTCAAACATTTGTATTTAACTCATTTTTGCAGTTCACCAATTCCATACTTCTATCCAGTTTATCTTCTTATTCTGTTGATTTGGAGAGAGAGAAGGGATGAAACTCGTTGTGCAGAGAAGTATAAAGAGATATGGGCAGAGTATCGTAAACTTGTGCCATGGAGAATATTGCCTTATGTTTATTAGGAGCATAATAAGGGCTTCATTTTGCCAATGCTACTAAACACTTTGATGTAAATTGGTTCTTGGATCTTTTCTTGTTTGTGTATGGATTATCATGCTCATGGCTTTCTTTTTTATGGCCATCTCTTTTTGATATGATATTTCTCTATTTGTTTTGAAATGAGAATGGCATGGTGCAAGATCCTTGGCTTATCTTATAATCACCAGTAATGTTGGGAATGATATTCCTATTGGAATCAAGTTGAAGTCGCATGTCAAAATAGTTGCTTCCTTAGTAGAATGTTAAAAAACTGTTGGATTCATAATGAGAAACAATTTGCTTAAAAAAGAAACAAAATCATTGATTTCTTGAAGATATAAAGATTTTGCAGGTTGTACAGTGGGACACACCAGAACTGCTGAAATGCAACTACCAGCTCTTAATGCTCCAAATCCCTTTTCAATTTTCTAATTACCATGAACATTGAAAATGGTAAGTATGAAACTAAGACCACAACTAAGAGCATGAAGTTAATATGTGAATACACAAAAAAAATCCTGACATTTTCGTTGTTACCCTTGTCGAGAACAAAAGTTCAATATGCTTTAGTAAATTTCACGTTATGTTCTCACAGCACTTGAATTCCTAAAATTTCCCTCACATGTTTTCTTGACATAACTAATGTATGCTCCATATGTATTAATTTGATCTAACTTTCATTTGGAGGGGACTAATTTTTTTAAATGACAGTATCTTCTTTCCTTGACATGCAAGGAATAACAAAAGCCTTTAGAATTTTAAGTCAGCAATGCTACCTACTATTGTTGATTTAAAACGATTTACAACACTGGAAATTATATTCTAAATATTACTTCCAATTCTCATTAAGATATATAATGTTTCACTTCAAGCAACGAAGGTTGTGTAAAAACATTGAAATACCCAACGAAGGATGTGTAAAAATATTGAAAATACAAGGTGATACGATCCTATCCAGAAAAAAGTACAATTGTTTCTAAATTTGAATCATCAAGAGGCACGACATGAATAAATCAGAGAAGAACGCAGAATAAGACAGAGATGGAGGATGCTACACATAGATGGAGGATGCCACAATCTAGCAGATTGATAAGTCAAGTGAAGATTTGTCATAAAGATGTTATTCTTTGATAAGAACCAAAGGCCCTAAGCCAAGAACAAAGAGAATCCTCTCTTTAATGAAATAAAATTCAATATATGACTAAAAGTCTACATTAGTTTTTTATACCTCTATATATAGGCACATAAGTTTAAGAAAACCTGAAAACCTTACAAGAAGGCCCAAGCTCAAAAACATACAAACATAAACTAATTTATAAAAGAAAGCCTAAAGCCAAAAACATAGAACATAACTAATTTCTAAAAGAAAACCCAAAGGTTGATCTTCAAGTTCATATTCAAGTTCTTCTTGTATAGAATCTTGAGATAGTCCTCTATCACAAGGGAGAGTTCAATTGTGTTTCTAAAATCTATTGTACACTTTTTGCAAATATTGTGTTATAGGGAATATTTAAACGACAATTTTATACAGTAAATATTCAATCTATGGTAGTTGCATTTGATGAAATAATCATGCAAAACTTATTTTCTTGTTAAAATCGTTTTAGTTATATGAAATTTTGTCATGACTATCCTTTTATGTTAGAGCAATAAAAATAAAATGAAATGCAAAGTATAAAGATAAAGGAGAGAATAAACATCATTTTTATACTAATTCATCCAATCGGTAGACTGTCATATTCTCGATCAATTGAGTGAGTTTCATTAAGTAGACTAGTGTTGTGAAGTACAATTTGAGTATTCTTTGTGCTTATAGTCACTCTTGACTAATTCTTTGAGTACTCTTTCAACAAAATACTCCTGGTTCAAATCGAGTATTATTTCAGATCTTAGCCACTTCTTGTAGACCTTGTTCAAATATTCTTTCTATAAGTCATTTTTGACTCAGTTTGAGTATTCTTTTGCCTCTCAATCACTCTTTGTTGACCTGTTCATCTATTCCTTTTACATGTCATTTTTTTTTCAATTTGAGTGTTTTTTTACCAAACAGACATTCTTGGTTAAGATAAGATGTTTACAATGAAGTGATTAGTGATCACATGATTGCTCACTAGAGATGTTGATCATATGTTGATGTATATAACATTGATGTTGGATTGAACACAAATTGTGTTCCTTTTGAAGATTTTTGTTAGCTTAGAAAACTTTAGCTATGTTTTGGTATTACAAAATGTAGTCTCTCTCTTTCTTATTATTCTTCAATTTCTTTATATAGTATTCAAAGAAAGTAGTCAATGTGAAATTGTTTTTTGTCATTCAGGAGTTTAATGTTTTTTTAATGTATTCCTTTGTAAGAGCTTGACATCGATAAATGCATTTAATACACTTAATGCAATAATAAATGTTATTTTCTTTTTTACATCCCAATTTTTGGATGTATTTACCTTCTTCTTGAGCAATGTGCATTTCCTTAATTTATCCAAATTTTAGTGTCGTACAAAGTAGACAACTTTTCTAAAGTTGACCATGCTTAGTTTATGGATTTATTGAAAAAAAAAACATTTCTTTGTTTAAAAGATACTTCGATGTAGTGTTATCAATATCGGATAACGTAAAATATTGGTGATCCAAAAATCCTTTAAAAAGTTATAATGGAAACCATAATGATTTACGGTAAAAACATTGCGGTCAAAAGAAATATAATATCACCACATATAATTCTAATATAAAAGTAATTATATTATGTCTAAAAATTAAAATAATAATAACATCATATCAAAACACTTCAAATTTGAAGTTTGAAACATAAAATAAAAACAAATCATAAAATAGATCTATTAAGTTTCTAATCATCAAATTCTTCTTCAATCCCAACATAATTATCTTCAATATTACCATCCAATGAGGTATATTCTTCCTCCTCTTCCCCTTCTGAAAGACTCTTCTCAAAGTTAAGTAATCTTTAAAACTCAGAATCAAAGCTATCATGCAATTCATTTTGAACCCCAATTTAAGTCTTCTCTTTACCCTTCTTGGTTGGTGTTGGAGTTGCACCTGGACCTTTCTTAGAAGCATGGGAAGATCCAATAACAATACCACAACTTGATGGTTGCTTTTTTTTATTGGTTTTTTGTGCGCTCACATCTTTATGAACTACATGCAAACTTAAAATCTTGATTGCTAGCTTTTGTAAGTTGGGAGTTGCATGCTTGTAACTCTTCCACCATTGAGCTACAAAAGCAAAGAAAGTAACTTAGAATGTAACCATTATATCTTAATGCAATTTAGAAAGTGTTTAAGTCTCGTACTTAGGATTGTGGTCTTCCTTGATTCTTTGGCAAAAACATCACCAAAGAGTCCACTTGCAATCTAATAGAGAGGCAACTCAGTTAAAAAAAATTGTTGCACATCCTTACTTGACACCAACCCCTTGATGCAAGCATACAATCCATTTATAAACTCGAAATCATATTTCATGTCTGAGTTAGAATAATAAAACTTTGGGTTTAAGAAGTGACCAGTTGCACGCAAGAGGTGATGAAATTGACATGTCCATCTACTATCAATGATTGCAAATACATCATTGTATTTACTTTCATTGTTGTTGAATGAATTCATTATAGTTTCCTTGGCTTTCTCCATTGTTATATATATATATATATATATATATATGTATATATATATATATATATATATGTATATATGTATATACATATACATATATACATATATACATATACATATATACATATATATGTATATACATATATATGTATATATGTATATATGTATATATATGTACATGTATATATGTATATATGTATATATATACATATATACATATATACATATTGTACATGTACATACATATATATATATATATATATATATATATATATATATATATATATATATATATTATAATTCTTTTTCTTTCCCATCCACTAGATGACGCACATGAAAAAGAGGAGTTGTAACTTTGAGAGTAAATACAACATGATTCAAAAATGAAGGCATAAGAACAGTTTTTGTAGTCTCCATCCCCTTAGCTTACGTAGATAGCTTGTTATTGCTCCATTCATCAAAAGTGAATATCTTTCTCAAATTTTCCTTCTTTTGGTGCAACCTTTATAATGATAAATAGGATGTATCAACCTTGTAACTACATGCCTTACCAATTCTCTCTTATTTGTAAATTGTCTCGGCAAATTCAAAGTACTAGAATGGCTATAGATAAAGCCAACAAGACTAACTCCTCTTTAAATTGTCTTTTTTATCAAAGGAAGCTTTCCAATATCTTCAAGCATTAAATCTATACAATGGGCAACACAAGGAGTCCAATAAAGATGGGGCATTTTCTCTTCCAACAACTTACCAACCAACACATAATTGTTCCCATTATCTATTATAAGTTGAAAAACATTTTCTTCTCCAATTTCCTCCACAAGAGAATCAAGCATCTCAATAGTTTTTTCTCCTATCTTCACAAATTTAAAACCATCAATGGACTTGATAAACATTGCCTCTAAGGGAGCTAACAAAAAATTTAATCATGAATCATTGTTTTCGATCATTCCATGCATATGACATAATAGAACAATTATGTTTCCTCCACGGGAATTTATGATCCTGCAACAACTTCTCAATGTAATCAACTTCCTTTTCTTCCACCGTTATTTCTCCTTTTATCATTACTAGTAGTGGAAATTTCAACTTCATTCACTATCATGATTATCATTGGTTGTAATATATCCAGGATTGATAGAGGAACTGTCTGTTTTTTCTCTATATAATTTTCAAAGTTCGTCTCTCACATTTTTTGGAGTCTTGGTGCAAGTAGCAACATTACCCTTCTTTGCCATTAGATGTTCTTTTACTCTGGTAAATCTTCCTTTCATAACTTTCCCATAATAATTACAAACATTTGTATTTAAATTTAATTCATCATCAGGTGACAATGTTTCCAAACTGAATCACTTCTGTGAGATGCTTTTGAACTATCCTAATCATTGGCCATACTTGTTGCTAGAAAATAGGTATATTTTTTGCAAAATAATTATAGTAAAAGTAGAAAAGTAGAAAAAAAAACATTAAAAAAAACAGACTTGGCGATGGCAGGCAACGACAACTAGTGGTGGTTGGCTATACCAGACGACAATCGATGACAACAGTGGTGGTGGTTGTTGGTAGGCAAGGGAAAAAGAGATGGGAGTGATTGTTTTAGGTTAATTAAAATTTTACTACAACTGTTGGTGGATGCAGTAACATAGTGTAAAAGGTTAAAGGAGTTATGTGCATTAGGTTAGATTAAATAAAAGGTTAAATATGTTTTTGATTCCTTAGCTTTCAGTAAAAATTGAAATTAGTCCTCTTTGAAATTTTGGACAAATTTAGTCTTCCTCTTTAGAAATGCGTGAATTTAATTCTTTTAACCAAATTTTGTTAAGTTTATTTGATGTTTGAAACACGTTTCTCTGCTAACATTGAAGCGAAAATGTGTCAAACAGTGTAAACAACTCAAATGCTATCATGAAACGTGTTTGAAATGTGAAATAAACTTAACAAAATTTGGTTAAAAGAACTAAATCTATGCATTTCTAAAGTTTGGAGACTAAGTTGAGCCAAAGTTTCAAAGATTGACTAATTCCAATTTTCACTCAAAGTTAAGGGAGCAAAAACATATTTAACCCTTAAATATATTTTATATGGGTCTGGCCCAATTTGTTACTTTATTTTTTAAACACTCGGAAAACTAAGGATGCAATTATGGTTTTCTGTTGGTTATGTCTTCCTTCTCCCACGTCGGCGTACCATGTCTCTTCCACTTTCTACTTTTGTTTCCAAGCCTTAGTTGTCCATTTCTTTTCTTCTCTTTTGTTCAAGTTATTGTCTTCTTTTTCCAGCCCGTTTTTCCTAACATGACAATTTTACCACTACCAATTGCCATGCCAAAAATAGCCGCCATGTGCCGTCATGGAAAACTCAATTCGCCACCGCCTTGTTGTGGCGGCAGGTTGGGAAACCACTACCGATTTCCACCACGACCGAAATTCGATAACACCACTACGATATGACTTGTCCACTGCCTTAACAGATCTTTTTTGCAGATGGAACAACATAGAATAAAAATTTATTTGTTTTTTATTTAGTAAAATGTTAGCTTACTTTTGTGTGCTTATCGTTTAAGCATATTCATGCCATGTCAGATTGTAAAACAAGATCACATAATCTATTAGATGAAACCCTTGAGTTTTACATTATTTGTTGTTAAAATTAACCATCGTCTTTCAAATGAAGCATAATCACATGACTTTGGACTTTTTCCCTACCAGGTTGTTTAATGCTTAACAAAAACACGACTATTAGTGTCAATTAAAGTCCTAGGTAAAACATTAATGATATCATAATCATTACAACATATTTTAGGAATAGAAAATAAATACTGAAATTAATTCGTAGCACATGCCATAATTGCAGATTTATTGAAAAGTATATGTTAGTAAAAACTATAGTAATAATCTAATAATGGAAGTATTTAATGTTCCTATCTCCTTCAACAAACTATTTTATTTTATATTTTTCCTTCAAAACGTCTTTTGAAATGCTTGTGCACTTTCCAGATCAATGATAACTTGTTTTCCTTTAATTTAGATCTTCATCATAATTTGATTGTGTAATTTTAGTTTGAATTTTTTGAACCTTGTAGATGTTTCCTCAATTTTATGGCGTACATTGCGAAAAGCTTTCCTATGCAAAAGCTTAATTCTAATATTAAATTCCTCAATTTTTTTATTTAATAACAATGAACATATGACACCTAATGTAACTTATTCCAGGCTTCTTTAATCACTCTTTAGTAATCAAGATGTTTCGTCCACATGAAAAAAGTAGAGGTGGGTAAAAAATCTTATTTTTTTTATCCGATCCACTTTTGATCCAATTCAAACCATTTAAGATCCATTTTATTAAAAATCTAATCGATTTAAAATTCATTTTTTTTGGGTCTAGATTTCAATTTGATATACATTTTATGTATTTTACAGATTGGATATCTATTCTCTAAATCTACATTTTCAAATATGGATAATCTAAAAAATCCAATCCAAATTTTCAATTTAAATTTTTAGTTGGGTTAGGCTAAAGATTGAGATGGACTAGCCCAAATTTGGTCGTATTCAGCCAAATTCAGTCAAGTCGGCCTTGGTCAAAATTTGGCCCAACCGACACTGGACCAAATTTGGAAGTATTCGGTAGAGCTGATCCCAACCAAAATTTGACCGCATTGGACTGAGTCGACCTAGGATGAATTTTGGTCACATTTGGCTGAGTTGGTCGTGACCAAAGTTTGGTTGTATTCAGCCTAGTCAGCTCCGGTAAAAATGTGGTCGAATTCAGTCGAGTCAACCACGGTTGAAATTTGGTAGTATTTGGTTGAGACGACCCCAAACCAAATTTGGTTGTATTCAGATGATTCGATCACGGTCAAAATTTGTTCAAATTTTGTCGAGTCGACCCTAACCAAAATTTGGCCGAGTTGGCCACGACCGTAAGTCAGTCGAGTCCATCCAATGCTGAAATTCGGATGAGTTGGCCTTGACAAAAAATATGCCAAATTTGATGGTGTCGGTATTAAGGACCCAAGTTTTAGAAAATTCAATTTCAATTTCTTTTATAAAAAATGGATTCAGAATTTTGAACTTGATTCAATTATTTGAATCTAAATTTAAATCTTGATCCAAATATTTGGATCTAAATTTTAAAAAAATCCAAACTAGATTTGCTAAAAAAATGGATTTATATCAAAAATCTTATCCAATTATTTAGATCTAAAACGGATGTAGATTGAATCATTAAAAATCTAGTTCATGATATAAAAAAGCATTCTCTCTTTTGTATCCACATTTCATAATACTAATTTTATCCTTTACAATATAATTATTTATTAAATTTTTAAAAATTAATGGTTACTTTTACTTATTTTCTATAAAACTGTTTTTCTTTTTTTCTTTTTTTTTTGTTCATCAAACATTAATTTCTCTATTCATTTCACTTTATTTTTAATAAATATAAATTTATTTTATATATTAACTTAATAACATTATACTATTATATTAACATACTATCATTCATATATAAAAATGCGTACATGCAGGCACGATAGCGCCTATGTGGACGTAGTATATATAAAGGGAATTTTTCTTTTTTGATGTCCACATTTGTTTTCTAATATTACCCATTTAAATATTTTTTCTTTAAATTAAAATAATTTTTTATTAGATTTATTCTTTAAGGGACCATTTCTTTAAATTTAATCGTTTTTTTTTTCAGTTTGACATTTTCTAAAACTTGACTATTTTTTTTAATTATAAAACTACATACAATATATATAGAACTTATTTACAACGAAATTATAAAAATTATTTATACTTCATTTTATAATTAATAAAAATACACAATAATAATAAAAAAGTGAACAAATATATATATATATATATATATATATATAAAGACTAACAATTATTTTTATGTGTTTTTTAAAATTATTTATTATTTAATATTCACCAATAAAATTAAAAAATAATAAAATAACTATATTTTAATGTTGTTAAAAATTAAATACAATTAAACGTAAGAAAGTTTAAAATAAATAAAAAATCATCAGAAAAAAATAGTGTTAAACATCTAAAAATTTTACAAAAGGAAAAGGTAAAACTATGTTTTTTGTCCCTGAAATTTGACCTAAATTTGGAAATGATTCCTGATTGAAATTTAATCACTATTTTTGATCCCATATATATATATATACATATATATATATATATGTATATATATATATATATATATATATGTATATATATATATATATATATATATATATATATATATATATATATATATATATATATATATATATATACATATATATATATATATATGTATATATATATGTATATATATATGTATATATAGATACAGAGATTAGTCTGGCATTTATATATGTTAATGAAAGTTAAATAATGCATATATAACAAATATTTAAAATAATATTACGCATAAAATTTTATTAATTACTAGCATTGTGTACGTATTCTTGATATTATATTATTAGATGATAATAATATAATGTTATTAAGTTAATATATAAAATAAAATTATATTTTAAAAGTTAAAATGTAAGGCCCACTTTTTCTGTCCTAATTTAAAAAGGATGCCCCATTTGAGTTGGGCCTAAGGGCTGGCCCAAAGGGAAAAACAGACCCTAAGTCTGCCCTAACCCTAACCCTTTTACTAACTTTCAAAATCTGACCCTAAGTTTGCTTTCCCGAATCGGACCAGTTCGCTCGAAGCTCGTTTCTACTCAACATAAGTTGCCCCTCAACTCATATTCTCTCTTTCTTAGTGTAATCTCGAGTGTTATCAGTTGGAGTTTTCGTAGTGAACCCAATCTTAAGATCTATTCCACTGTTTTCCAGTTCTAAGCTTTTTCCTAGAGATGTTGTGTTTCGTGGTTGATGTCGGAGTACTGTGCTAGCTTATTCCAGGTAAGGGAAGCTATAACCTTTTTCTGTTTCATGTGTTTGTCTGTTGTCTGGTTGGTGTTTCGTGATTCTTGAACTGGTATGCTATTGTGAATGTGGGGAAGGGTTGGTAATATTGCATATGCGTAAAATATAACTGATGCAGGTGCGGACAATGGCGAAGTCTGATAATCTCGCCCAAGCGAGCTTGTCTAGCCTAGGCGAGACAAGCAGAGGTTTCGCCCAGGATTCCTACGCGAGGGTCGCTTAAGCGAAGAGTCCCCGTTTTGAGCGAGATGCATTCTTGCTTAAGCAAGGAGGGCTCGCCTAAGCGAGACCCCGCGGGGAGCCACTATTCCCACTCCTCAAATTCTCGCCTGAGCGAGGGGAGTCCGCCTGAGCAAGGGAAACCTCTCGTCTGAGCGAGTATCCTCAGATTGAGCGAGAGTTGGGCGAGGATGCACCCTATACTATTTTCTTCTTTGTTAATTGGGTAAATATCACATGTAGGACTGGATTATTGTGCTAAAGTATGTTCTGAATGTTTATGCATGAGGGATGTGGTTCATGAGTTATGAATTGAGTGATTTTGTATGCATGAGATGGTAACATTGAGATTTATGAGTTTTACATGATGTGAGTATGATATATGTATGAGGTGATTCATGGAATTGAAATGATGAGTTTGGCATGAGTTCGACATGAGACACGAAAGGGTTGGTATCAATGTGGCATGATAATGATATGAGACGGAGTTCCATATTCATGGTTCGAGAATAATGAGTTGGTATGGTTTGGCTGGGAATACGAAAGAGGTAAATTATGAGAAACTGTATGTGATGTATATGTATATATGTGTATACGCATGTTGAACTCGTTTGATTGATTAAGAATGTTGGTCCGTGTCAGTGCGTAATTCTTTGGGATCTCTAGGTGAGATTCTCAGGGTCGTGCTTCAGTGGTCGGGACGTAATCCCATGGCCCCTGTTAGTGGGTGTCCATGGTGGTGCCTCATCTATATAACTAGGTAAGGATTCAAGGTAAGGTTGCATCCTGACACTCTAAGGAGTCAGTTAGTCTCACCTAGAGCGGACTGACTCATGTGGTGAGAGTAGCAGGAGGCCTGAAATTCATTAAGGGCTAACCTTGTGGTGAGGGAAAATTGATTCATTGTAACACTTGTAACATATAGCTCGGGGGTGAGCAGAGGTATCCACCACAAGTGCAAGCATCCGCTAAATCCGACCAAGTTATATGTATCTGGATGAGTCGAATCGAGTCGAGTCTTAGTGTATTGTTTTGAAATGTCATAACATGCTTGGGTGGTGTATGTATAATTGACTGTGAAAGTATATCTGACTGCATGATAAAACCATTGTTGGCTCTAGCTTACCCTTCTATTATTGTTGTGTGTTCTGCTGTGTGGTACTCTCTTTTGCGATGATCATCAACTTGTTGATGTGAGCAGATGCGAGGAACCCCGTGGTCAACAGGAAGGTGATGATTCCACTGCTTAGCCTTGGGATTGACTTCTGCTTTTGGGCTTTTCTTTAGGGCTATGGCCCATGTACGCTTTGCTCTTTAGTATTCTATTAAATTTCGTTAAGTCCTTGGATTCTTGCTTGTATCTGGCATCATGGTGTGCCTTAGTTTCTCCTAGCTTTTTGGATATTGTAAGGAGTAACGTCCATACTCCAGGACCTGTCTCTAAATTTCTATTTGTGTCGCATTTCATTTAAGTTAAAGTTATTATTTAAATAGGGTGACCTGAGGTTGTGGGTTTGTCATGCCTCGCGGGCGAAAGTAGTCATGTCTAGTCAAGTTTGTCAGTGAAACCAAAAGTTTTGAGAACAGAAAACGGCTTGATAAAGTAATGAGGGTGCACACTCATGACTAGATTAAAGGTTGTTTTCCTTCCTAATTCTAATGGTTTAGGAAAGAAGGGTGACAAACAAGAGGGTTGGTTGTCTATAAGTGATAGGGTGTTGCTTTATAGGATCTAGGTTGTCTTGCTACGCCTCTGTGCTTTGTGTCTAGTGTCTACGGAGATAAGAGAATGTGGATTCAATGTCAACTTGGCTTGATCATCTTTATAATCGTTGAATGGGGTCTCTAAGACGACGTCTTGCCTCAGAGATAGAAAGTTGATGTACGATGTATATAATTGAGTAAGGAAAGCTAAGTTCTGGGTTGATAAACTGGAAAAGGTGCTAGATTTCACAAAATCACGTTTGGGCAGAGGGAGCTTTAAGGATAGACTCTTGAAAAGCGATACTACAAGTTTTATAAAAAGGAGTCGAATCCAAAGATTAAGAACACTGAAAGGTATCAGTGCATGCAAGTGCCACATCGTTTGAGAAAAATCAACCTGATTCTACATCCCGACAATGTTGAAGTTCAGAGTCATGCAAATGCATACAGTGTTAGAAGAAGTGTCATTGAATATAGTCATATGGTCACACCTAGTGCTTCTTGGAGTGGTGGAAGAGGAACAATAGGCAAATTCTAGGCTGCAAGGAGTGGAGAGATCGCTTACCAACGAGCAAGCTAAGAAGGGAAGAGACTGTGAAGTGCGAAGAGATGGAAAACCTCTAGTGAGAGGCTGAGATGGATAAGAGGTTCATACTAGAATTAACAGTCAGCAGGTGGAAAGGGGTCTTTTCAACTTTGTTAATGGGATGTTTCAAGGAAAAGTAGTTCCCATGAGCAAGAAATTTGACCTTGGGTATAAAGTGAAAGGTTTCACGCACCAGAAGGAAGGACACACCTTTAAAGGTTATTCTCGTATGGAAGGATAACCCAACTGACGTCGGAGCACAATGATGAAAGGGGGTGAAAAGAAAAGTTTTGAGTAGTTGACATGGTGTCTACAAGGGTTGATGATAAAGTAATTAGCACGAATAAATCTCATCCAGAGATGCACCTTACGAGGTGATGCTTGGACTAAGAGCCGATTTTCTTGGGATCGTGTACTGCTTGATGTCGCCAGTATGGTAAAGAAGTCATAGTTGCCTTAAGAAGGGGCTGAGGTTGAGACGATGGTTTTGCTACAATTGCGACCAAGTGGAGACTCGCTCGGGTGTGTGGTGCTTTCGTGGTGATCAAAGTATTTAAATTCAAAGCCAATTTGAATTGTTTCCTTTACAAGGTTGGGACATAATCTCAAGAGTGAATTGGTTGTTTTCTTAATCTCATTCTTAGGAGATGCGATCTCCAACGAAGTAGTATCCTTTAATTTGAAGAGATATGTCAGTGGTGGTGTAACAAGTGTGGATCAAGCTGAAAGATGAGGGCAGGGTGTCATGTGAGTCAGAGTTAAACGATAAAGGCAAGCGAAAAATAGACGCAAGGAATCTCAGTGGTAGAAGAGTTATAGATTTGTTCTGAAGTAAACATTAGAATTTTTGCTTTAGAGTGGTGAAGTTCCCTTTTGCATTTGGGTCTGAAGTCGAACTTGTGCTGATAGTTTCTAATTGGAAGCTTTATGCTAGGATTGTGAAGTAAGTGAAACAAGTGAAAGAGTTGTTGGAGACATAATGGTATAAACTCAGTATAATCACCAGGAGGACTGTGAGTTTTGTGAATCTTTAAATAGAAGTTGTGGTGTGTCAAGCCGTTCAAGAAGAGTATTGACTAAGGTTGGAGTGACTAATAAGGAATATGGTTATAAAAGGGTAGATACATTGTTGAGAAAATGGAATGCTAAGGCTATCAAAAGAGGAGTTTAAAGGGTTCTGCAAGTTTTATAGGGGTCTCGAGGAGGATTTCTCAACGACAATTGCTTCCTTGTCATGGCGGACATGAAGGGATCATTATTTTGAGTAAACAAACAAGTGAGCTTGGGTATAGATCAAAGTAGTGCAGCGGGATGGTGGCAGATGATGCTTAGAAATGATAAGAGGTGCGCGAGAAGAACTATCTTATTCAAGACCTAGAGATTTCTACGAAGACCAGTTCTTTAAAAACATCAAAGGTTTCGTTCTTGTGAGTATCGAGTAAAAGTGTGCAATGATAGTTCAGAGTTGGAAGTGTAGGGTTGCGCAGAGGAAGTTAAACCAAGGAAATGAGAGGTGGTTGAATTATGTTTTCAAGTTAGGGTACCAACCTTGAAGTAAGGAAGTAGGTGTCTAAGTCGGGAGAAGGAGATGTGAGGAGATTTCCTTGGTCTAGTTATTCAACTAGGACAAGTAAGTGTCTCAAAGAGGTTGGGGAAAAAGCCAAATCGAGCAATCTTAGTTTGAGGTGTATCGTAGGGTTGTTTGGTGCAAAACAGACTAGAGATTTGGAGTCAATGGAAGTTATGGTACTGTGGTTTGGTGGAATGATGGTTACGAGCTAAAGGATAAAAAAAATGAGGATAGGATGCTAAAACGATATGGCGATGGAATCAGTTGAGAGTTTTAAATTGGAAATGGAATAACTCGGTAGGGAACTTTGTTGCCTCGGATGAAGCCAGCAAAGGAAGTAAAATGTTATGAGTGTCGTTATGCGTAAAAGTGGTCAAGAGTGTTGATGGTGGGGCAGTTGGCTAGAATTCAAGAGTGATGGAGAAAATGCTTAAAGGAGAGAACAAAGTGATGTGAAGTGATAACTACATGCTTTAATTTGAGACTTGAAGTCATCTCAGACTTTGATAAAAACCTTCAAGAGGTAGCGGAGAACATATGGTAGACGAGTCGATATATCAGATACAAGTTGGTTGGGCAAGTATGAAGGAGCATCCTAGTTTTGAGGTTACAGGTTGGAAGTTACTTCGAAAGTAGTGACTAAACCAATCTACCCGGTTGAACACATATCCCTAGCACAGAGGCAAAGTTTCTAGTGAATATAGGTGTTTGAGTCGTTATATCAGTCATGTCTGAGTGGTGGTTCTTAGAGGAAACAACGAGAATGTAGTTTCTTCCTACCTCCTCGATGAATTTTCGGGGACAAAAATTTTTGTTGTTGGGGAGAATGTAAGGCCCACTTTTTCTGCCCAAATTTAAAAAGGGCTGCCCCATTTGAGTTGGGCCTAAGGGTTGGCCCAAAGGAAAAAACACACCCTAAGTCTGTCCTAACCCTAACACTCTTACTCACTTTCAGAATCTGCCCCTTTGTTCTAAGATGTGCAGCCGTTACTCTGCTAGGTTTTGCTTTCCCGTCTCAGACCAGTTCGCTCAAAGCTCGTTTCTACTCATCGTAAGTTGCCCCTCAACTCATATTCTCCCTTTCTTCGTGTAGTCTCGAGTGTTATCAATTGGAGTTTTCATAGTGAACCCAATCTTAAGAGTTGTTCCACTGTTTTCCAGTTCTAAGCTTTTTCCTAGAGCTACTGTGTTTCGTGGTTGGTGTCGAAGTACTGTGCTAGCTTATTCCAGGTAAGGAAAGCTAGAACCCTTTTCTGTTTCATGTGCTTGTCTGTTGTCTGGTTGGTGTTTCGTGATTCTTGAACTGGTATGCTACTGTGAATGCGGGGAAGGGTTGGTAATATTGCATATGCGTAAAATATAACTGATGCAGGTGCGGGCAGTGGCGAAGTCTGATAATCTCGCCCAAGCGAGCTTGTCTCGCCTAGGCGAGACAAGCAGAGGTTTCGCCCAGGATTCCTACGCGAGGGTCGCTTAAGCGAAGAGTCCCCGTTTTGAGCGAGATGCATTCTCGCTTAAGCGAGGAGGGCTCACCTAAGCGAGACCCCGCGGGGAGCCACTGTTCCCACTCCTCGAATTCTCGCCTGAGCGAGGGGAGTCCGCCTGAGCGAGGGAAACCTCTCGTCTGAACGAGTATCCTCAGATTGAGCGAGAGTTGGGCGAGGATGCACCCTGTACTATTTTCTTCTATGTTAATTGGGTGAATATCACATGTAGGACTGGATTATTGTGCTAAAGTATGTTCTGAATGTTTATGCATGAGGGATGTGGTTCATGAGTTATGAATTGAGTGATTTTGTATGCATGAGATGGTAACATTGAGATTTATG
>Ga0214544_1001534_pt1 | contig 48188 bp, 17 predicted proteins | sample CNSS3metaG_FD_160074 | JGI IMG/M metagenome (GOLD analysis project Ga0214544, IMG submission 160074) | Root nodule microbial communities from cowpea collected in UCLA plant growth center, Los Angeles, California, USA - CNSS3 | ecosystem: Host-associated > Plants > Roots > Nodule | place: USA...
GCATGGCTGTTCCATGGCTCGTTGACGCTGTTGTTGCAGGTTGCTCTCGCTGCTGCAATGGAGGTGTTGGTCGCAGTTGCAGATCTGCGCAGCGTTGAGGATCGTTCGAATCTGGCTCGCGTGCAGGCAGTGGATCTGTGTTTGCTCTCGCTGTTGCAATGGAGGTGTTGGTCGCAGTTGCAGATCTGCACAGCGTTGAGGATCGTTCGAATCTGGCTCGTGTGCGATTGCAGGTCCAGACAATGTTGTTGCTGTTGCGGAACGCAGGCTGCTGTTGCGGTGCCGGAACTCGTGGTCGCGGTGGTGCTGCTGAGCGTGACGCGGTGGCTTCCATGGAGGTTGGCCGTGGTTATGGTTCGTTGCAGGTGGCGCGGTGGCTGACAACGAACATATGCAGATCTAGTTCGCTCATGGCGAGGAAGATGGTGGTGGCCGTTGCGTTTCGTCGGCGATGCGTTACGGAACACTATGGCTTCGGTTCATTTAGAACCGAAGCATAAAAGGAACTTTATGGCTTCGGGTAACGACCGAAGCCAAAAGGGGTGTCTTTAGGTCTCGTCCCAATATGCCTCGGTTCCAGACCCGAGGCAAAATGAGGAAAATAACCGGGGCAAAAAGCCCTTACTGCACTAATGACTTAAAAAGTGAAATATGTCAAGTAATTAGTTTAATTTAAAAAAAAAAACTATAGATAAAAAAAAGTGTATATAAATAAATTAGTGGAGACACATATGTTACATGTATGTATTTTTTGTATGAAAATAAAGAATAGTTCAATGATGATTATAAAAATAAATAAAAATAAATTTTAATATAAATATAGTTTTTATCTATTTTGAGATAATTTTTTTATTATATAAAATTATTTTATTTTAAAATATAGGTTAACTTTAGAAAAGAAAAACAGCCATATAAAAAAATGGTTAAATTTTTAAAAAAATACCACTTAAAAATAAAAACATGTAAAATAATTATTTCAATCTAAAAAAAACTATTGATAAAAATAAAAAAATACTATAAAAAAACTCATATTCTCTAATAATTTTGTTTTGAATTCTTTTTATAAAAAATACTTGCAAATGAAAAAAAAATTATAAAATATTGCTATAAATTTTTCTTACGAAATATTTTATATAAAATACTTGTCATAAAAAAAATTATAAAAAAAACTTACAAATTTTATAATTTTATAAAAAAATATTATTATGAAATTATTTGTCAATTAAATTTTTTGAAAAATAATAGAAAAAATATTTTTTTTATAAAATTATTTAATAAATTTAAAAGAAAAATTTTATGTAATATAAAAAATTATAATAGTGAAATATGTATACGAGAAAAAATAAATCGATACTTTAAGTTCTAATATTTGATCTTTTAAATCTATCCCTTTTACGCATAAATATATTAATTTCAATTTAACTATAATTAATGCTTAAATCTATCCACTTTTAAATTTATTATTTTTAGTTAGCTTTTTATATATTAAAGCTGGTAAGTTGTTATTTTAAATACTGATAATCTATTATTTTTAGTTTTAAACAAATTTTCAAACATTAAACATATCAACAGCTATAAAATGAATAAATAAATGCTTTTTTATTCTTTTAAATTTATGTTTTGATTATACATTAATAGTTCATGAATGAACTGTAACAAAATAATAAGAAAAACTAATTGCTCTTTTTTACATTGAATATAACTAATTAATAAAATTGTACTTATTCTCTAGATAACATTTATATCTATTATTTTAAAATAACATTTTCATGTGTGTGTTTGTTATACAAGATGGATTTGAGAAGAAGAAGAAAAAGTTGAAAATGATTTATCAAGGAAAAAATGATAAAAAAAGTAAGAAATCTGATATGAAAGTCCGCGAATGTTGTGATAATTTCGATAGATTAAAAATATATTTTAAATGATAAAATGAAAAATTATTATCTCAAACTTAAGTAAATTAAAATAAATTTTAATTATTGTAAATTAGTGTATAAAATTTAATTATTTTAATATAAATTTTAATTATATTATATTAGTAGGTGATGATAATGTAATGTTATTAAGTTAATATATAAAATAAAATTATATTTATTAAAAAAAGTAAAATATCAGAAAAGATGAGAGAATAATTGTTCATAAATAGAGAAAAAGATAAGAGTAGAGATAGACAATTTTATAAAAAAATTGTAAAAGTAACAGTCAATTTTAAAAATTTAATAAATAATTATGTTTTAAAGGATAAAATTTGTATTTTGAAATGTGAATAGAAAGGAGAAAATCCTCTTTATATATATTGTTATAGATTATGTTATAATAAAATGTGAGTTATTATTTAAAATAAAAAAAAAATAAAATTGTTGAAATTTCTTAAAATGAAAATGGTACCTGTAAGCCCCCTTTTTCTAGCTTATATGTGTATGGGCCTAGCCCGTTTCGTAGGCCTAAGGCCGACCCAATAAGGGACCCAATACCCTTTCCAGCCCCCCTAATCCTTGCATTCTGTCTCATTTGCAGAAAATCAAATTTCTCTCCCCTAACCTTTTCTCCAACTAGAGCTCTGCTAGGGCGCAACGAACCTCCCTCCTTCTTGGCTAGCTACGTTCATTCTGCTTCTAGGTAAGTAAACCTTGAAGTTCCTAATTTGTTCTTCCTTTTTTCACCGTTGTAGTACGTTAGTCTGGTTAGGGTTTAACTTTGTACCCTTGTTTTTGTCCTGGTTTTCACTTTACAGCTCACTACAATAGTTCTTGGAGTTGCGATACTCTTTAGTTGCGAGTCTGTTGCATTTTGGTACCTAAGCAAGGTAAGGGAAGCTAGTTTTTTCGTCTTTTTACTGTAGGTGCTTGTTTTCACTTCTGATTTTGCATAAAATGATTTGGGAAATGTTTGTGCTCGTGTGAGATCAAAAATATAATGTTTGGTTGGATTGTTTTTGGGTTGCATGCGTGGAACAATGGGGAAGAACTGATATTCTCGCCCAAGTGAGCTCGTCTCGCCTAGGCGAGAATAGCAGAAGCTCGCCCAAGGTTCTGCCTCGAGCGCTCGCCCAGGCGGCCAGTTTGAGCGACACCCTGTCTCGCTCAGGTGAGAAGGCCTCGCCTAAGCGAGAGCTCGTGAAAATCTCCCAAGGGCCACTGTTGCAGTCTCGCCTAAGCGAGAGCCTACAACTTAAGCGAGGAAACTTCCCTCACCTGAGCGAGGGCTCCTAGCTTGAGCGAGGGTAGTGCAGTGGTGCGTTCTGACACTGTTTTCTTGAAAGGTTGGATGATTTGTTGCATGTTTTGTATGGATTACTCTTCCTAGACATGTTGTAAGTGAATATGCTTGGTTGTTAGAATCCTATGAATGAAATTGGCACGCTTGGTATGAGATGGATCATGGAATTGTGGGTTGGTGGTGTCTTAACATGAGAGTTGGATGAATGAAATAAAAGTGATGAAAATGGTATGAGAAACATGATTTTGGTTGTGAGATAGGCGTAATTCCATGAGTCTCGTGGGGAGATCTCATGGTGGTGTGTAGTGTATATAATTAGGATAAGGATTGAAGAAAGGATCGCATCCTGAAACTCTAAAGAGTTAGTGAGTCTCATGTAGAGCAAACTGATCCAAGTGGTGAGAGAAGCGTGAGGCCCTAGTCTTTGGCAGGATAATAGCCTTAAATGCTTGAAGGCTAACCTTGTGTGTGGTAGGGTGAAACCCATTGGCAATGGCTCTGCAGAGCAGTAGAGGTCACCACAAGTGCAAGCGTCCAGTGAATCCCATCTTATGATATTTATCCGGATAATTGAGTTATAGTGTCCTGCTTGCTTGCCATAACATGATTCAGTGTGCCTAATGTGTTGTATACTTGGAATTGTTTTAAGTACCTGATTGGTATAATATGTTCAAATGATTTTACACTAGCTTACCCTTTCATTTCGTGTTGGTGCTTGTCTTTTTTTCTTCTTTTGCGATGATCACCTTTTGGTGGGAGCAGATGAGAGAAACGTTCAAGGTGGGTCTGGTGGTAGCAGCGGTGCAGCTTAGAGTATCCTGTTATTGGTGGCTCCTAGGAGCAGTTTCACGGCCATGTGGCCTTTTTGTAATAGTCGTCCTAGTGGCAACCCTCCTTTTGCAAACTGTTATATTGTCAGCTTTTATGTTTAGTTCATGGCATTATGTTTGGTATGCCTCAGTATATTTATGTACCTTTATGGATGATTGTAAAAGTGCATTCTTTGGTTATGATGTTCATCTGATAGCTCTGCTCTTCTTATAACGATGTGATGTTTTAATTTAGTTGAATTACTTTATTTAAATGGGATGTCATTAAGCTGAAATAAAGCATTTGTGATTAATTTTATAAAATAATTATTCTTCTTTTTATTATTTTAATAAAATTATTATTATTATTATTATTATTATTGTTATAATGGAATTTGAGTTATTGTTTAAAATGAAAAAAAAAAGTTTATCAAATTGTATGAAATTGAAAGAAGATTATATTAATTATCTTGAAAAAAAATGTTGAAGATTTATATAAATAAAAATATGTAAAATAGGATTGATATTAATTATGTTGAAGAATTGTCATAAATGAATTTGTTTACGTAAAGCATGATGTGTATTATTTAACATAAATATAATATTTAAATTTTTTTAGTATGTTACAAATATATTTAAATATATATTTTTAAATAAATATTCATTTTTAAAACGAGAAGGAGTTTCTACAATATCACTTTGACTATTATTTCTAACATAAAGATAATGAATTCATAAGTTTGAGTTTTTATTTATATATATCACTTTGACTATTATTTCTAACGTACAAGTAATAAATTCATAAGTTTGAGTTTTTATTTATATATGATACTCAACTTTATTATGTTTACTGTATGCGAAACTAACTTATACACATACACACTCGTTCACATGTACACACTCACATATAAATTAAATAAATTAATTAATTAACATAAAACCAAGTTGGATGTAGCTATATAAAAAATGTTAAAATTTTAGGATAAATTTAGAATATTTGGTATTATCTTTTCCAAATAAAAAATAAATGTTAAATAATAAGTGTTGATGTATTCTTTTATTATAATAAAAAGATTATAGTTTTAATAAAATAATTTAATTTGAATTTTTTTTAATGATTAAAATTTAACACAATTGAATATTTAATAATTGTTACACTATTTATTAAATAAACATAATTAAAATTAGTATATAATTAATTAATTGCATATTAATTTTATTTTTTAATAGATGTATATAACAATTAATAAAAATTAAACATGTATTTAATTATATAAATAAATATAAACAAAATTAAGAATTAGCAATTTAAACGTTTTGGTAATATTATAATTTTTTATATATTAAAAATAAAATATGATAATAGTTATTGTAATTTTTAAAAATAAAACATGCAAAGTTTTGAAACAGATGTACCTTACATACATTATATTTAATTAATAGAATAAAAATATTATATTTAAAAAACATGGTATTAAATAATACTGTTTCTGTTAATTATATTTTTATTTCAACGAGCATAACATTTAATGTTACTGTATTGTAATTTAATTTAATTGTATAATATTATATTTAGAGCTACACTGGTAGGTACATATAGATAGAAATAAAATGAGAGATAGGGATATTAACTTTGATAAAGGACAAAAATATTTTAATTTCTTAAAATTATTAACTAAGTTGTTTTTTTATTAATATTTTCCCATCCTACACATTGTTTTGGACAAAGGTGGGGAATGGGAACAAATATATCACCATCGAACGATACTAATGATGTGTTTCAGACAATGAATGAAAAGTTTGAACAAATTCTACTTTAAATTATGGGTACGAGGGAGATCTGATTTTTTTTTTTCTCAAAATTCTCAATTATTTTTTTCATGTTTGATTTACTTATTTAAAGATAATAATTGATGCCAAAACAAAAAAAATCCATTAACAATCTTGAGCTAAATTTTCGTAAAAACATTCTTACATGCAAGATGAGACACACAATTAAACAATTCCAAGTGATAATAAATTATGTTTTGATTTCTAAAGCTTGTGTCAATATTTTCAAGAATATTATTTATTACCTAAAAAATCATAAATTTGTGGCAATCATAATCTTGGGAATCATGATTTCGGGTATGAATTACCGGTAAGAGAGATTAAAAGAAAAATGAAAATTATTTTTTTATAAACTTATTTATCGTTATTATTTTCTTTATAATCAGATAAAGAAAAATAATATTTTGTATTTTTTTGTTCATATTCATATAAACATGTCATGAAATAAAAAAAAAGCAGCATATTAAATGAGTGCACAACAGAGAGCATATTCATATTGATTTAACAAAAGGATTGGCATGCACCGAAGCAAAAGTAGTGGCGAATAGGGTCTCAATTTCGCCATCAAGAAACATACTTTTAGGTAATTTTGACTAACACAAACTTTCCTATGTCCAAATCCAGACACAACTCCCTCCTTTTGGCATCATACAAACTCCACCAAACCATGACTCCCAAAAGACAAATTCATCTTCATATCCTTCTCATTTCTTTTTCTTCAATGATTTTTTAATATTGTTTTAGTATTATTCAATTAAAAATATATTTAAAAAAGTTAGCAAAATGATAAGTTGGAAACCATTTAAATTTGTTAAAATGAATTCCAAATTCACTCTTTTAAACATTTTTTTTTTCTTAAAGACATACACGGTACCTGAACCTAAAACTTGAATACATTCACAGAAGGTGTACAGGAGCATTTGAATTAAATGATTTTTTATTTAGTTGTATTTATTTTCCCCATTGATTAATATTATTTTATTCTGGTAAAACGACGTCGCGCGGCCGCGAACACATAAAAAGCCGAATCTCGTGGAAAATACGAAGACCCGCCACCACTGGTAACAGAGCTCGAAATTCGCTTCGCTCTGCTCCAATCCAAACCCTCTCTTCTCTCTCTTGCAGAGAAGAAGATACTCTACAAACCCTAACTCGTTCGTTACTCCGTTCATGGCAACCTCCCTGCTTCAACCTCCTTCTTCTTCTTCCACCATGACCTTCTCCTCTTCTTCCTCCTCTCTCTTCACCGGCAGTTCCCATGCTGCCGCTCTTCGAACCTTAGGTTTCGTCGACATCGACAATTCCCGTGCTCGAATCCTCGCGCCTTGCAGCGTGGTAATCACAAAATCATCCGCTTTATTTTCGTTATATCATTTTTAAATTATTATTTGCTCACAATTATGCTATTCTTCTTGTTTCAATGGCAGAAATGTGACATGTCGGAATCGTCTAATTTCCCTAACGGAAAACCGATCATTCCGGTTCTCAACGAGCGGACGCTGCCGAAATTCTTAGAATCGGCGAGGGCAGAAACAGCGGTCAGCAGAAACAGTAACCGGTTGAAATTGTTTTCTGGCACGGCCAATCCTGTACTCTCTCAGGTTATTTTCTATTTCTTTGAGTGAATGGTCTTAGTTGTTCTGGAAGATGTTTCAATTCCTGAATGAAATTAATTCGCTGAACAGTCAGGTACTTTGGACTAATATGATTTGACCGATGACATGCATGCAAGTTTAAGATCTTTTTCATCATTCAAGGACTGTTGACTGACGCAATAGCTTTTATAGACTTTTCTGACAATATTTGGTTTTCAATTGATTTTTTTTTTACTTCTGCTAATGAATTAGATTGCATGAACATTCATAGTTTTATTTCTCATTCATAGGATCAATATAATTGAAAAATGATATCAGATTGGACCATGGTGTCATCTAGCGACGTGGTATGCGTCAATATCTGGTTACAAACATGACGTGTACTGAAAAAGCTTATTTATTGAATTCAGAGTCTAGTAGCTCTCTGTTGTATTGGTTGCTTGTGAGAAAATAAAGTTGGCGTGAATTGTCTTTCTGTTGAACTGGCTTTTGTTGAGTTTTGTTGTCCTCTAAATGTGTTTGTTTGATCAGGAAATCGCTCGTTACATGGGCCTGGAACTTGGACAGATTTCCATCAAGCGTTTTGCTGATGGGGAAATATATGTACAGTTACAAGAGAGTGTTCGAGGTTGCAATGTATACCTTATACAGCCAACCTGCCCTCCAGCAAATGAGAATCTCATGGAGCTTAAAATAATGATTGATGCTTGTCGGAGAGCATCGGCCAAGAATATCACTGCTGTGATTCCATACTTTGGATATGCTAGAGCTGATAGAAAGGCAAGTCTTTTTTGCGGGTTGTTAATTTTCCTTTACAACCAGTAGTTTTTAATTTATACGAAGGGTATTTGAGATTCAGTGTGGCAGACTAGAATATCTGACTCATTGGTTTATTGCATTGGTATACTTTTGTTCCCTTTCTGTAAATTTTGTGACTATTTTTGATGTTTCTGGCTGTTTCCCCCATTCTATTTTATACTACACCTTGAACCTTCCAAGAAGCCTCGAAACCTCCTTTGGTTCCCTTATCCCTTCAACCTTGAGCTAACCAAACCGTTAGCTATCCAAAGACAACCTAGAAATCAACCAAGATTCCCCTACTTGGAAGCTTTGCATCTTATTTGTTGTGCTCTGTTGGGTTAGACTTTCCATGACACCTTTGGGACCTTAAGTGAGTTTTCAGCACCATGAAATGGAAAATTAACTTGTTGCTGTCTTAGTTTTTTTTTTTTTGAAGTTATGTTCTTGTGTTTCCCTGTTTAGGCTCAATGTTATAATCAAAGATAAGATTTTTTTACTTTTTTTTTCTTTTACAGACTCAAGGGCGTGAATCAATTGCTGCTAAACTTGTTGCAAACCTTATTACCAAAGCTGGGGCAGACCGAGTTCTTGCTTGTGACCTTCATTCAGGGCAGTCCATGGGTTACTTTGATATTCCTGTGGATCACGTTCATTGTCAAGTAAGTAAACTTTGAATGGTTGTAGTTTCATTCTTGGCAACTTGTTTTCTAATACTATTGTTTATGATTTCCACTAGCCTGTGATTCTTGATTATCTCGCCAGCAAGACCATAAGTTCAAGTGATCTGGTGGTTGTTTCTCCTGATGTTGGTGGTGTTGCAAGAGCTCGTGCTTTTGCAAAGAAATTATCTGATGCCCCTTTGGCTATTGTAGATAAAAGGCGGCATGGGCACAATGTTGCTGAGGTAATTACTGACAAAATATGTCTTCATCCTTGACGTTCTGGATTTTTTTTTTTAATTTCCATTTATGTAAGGGAGTATACTCTTAAACAAATATTATCGGTTTTCTTTGGTATTTCATTTTCGACAATTACTTTCTTTCCAGAAATGAATTTGTCGTGTGCATCACTTTGGTTAATCAACACATGTGAGCATTGATAATACCTTTCTGATGTGTACTAAATGGTTATATTCACATTATCGTATTTTGATTTAAATTTCATCTGATATTGTACCTGGAAGTCTATCTTCTGTGGCTGGTTGAAATGTTGGATATTTGGGTGACATGTTACTCTCCAACGGTAGCCTATCTTACTGGCATTTGCCAGAATTCTTGTTTTTTATTGTTAGTTTTGGATGTGCCCATAGTTTGGCTATTTTTATAGAATACTAATTATCCTCGGAGCTAAGGTAAAGTTAACAACATGGATCTCCGAAGGTATATTCATCTTTGTTATGTTTGCCCTGAAGGTGATGAACCTGATTGGTGATGTTAAAGGAAAGGTTGCAGTAATGGTGGATGATATGATCGACACTGCTGGTATGTCAATTTCCACGCCGTATTTTGAAATTTGCAAAGAAATATTCCTTTATTCTGCGCTTCTTTACTGCATATGGTGGTTACTTGCTGGGTTAAAAAGGTCTATTTAAAAAAAATATTTAGCTAGATTTTTTAATTAAAATTTTATAGATATTTAAGTGCTGGATCTTGTATTGATATGCGTGTGTATTGTTTGTAATGCTACTTTATGGCTCTGGTATCCTGCTTTTCTATTTTGCTTAGTGTGTTTTCGTGGACTGGCTAATTTTAAGATAGAAGTCGTATTATCTATCTTAATGAACATTTTATAAACGGATTCCAATTTCCTTTTTTTAGCATACTTTGGTGTTTCTAAGTATTATCATTTGCTTAACTTCTTTGAGGAAATGCTGAATCTAGTTATAGAGACCAGAAAATGGTTAAACAATAACTTTAATACACGATTTTACTACTGTAATTGATTGGGAAGAATTCAGTCATATTTAGTCCATCTTGCCCGGGAAGATGGCTGATTGCTGTTTAAAAAGTTTCAGTTTGCATTTCCCTTAGGAGTATTTTGGTGTTCCTTCCTTGTCGAGTAGGCAAAAATGATGGATGCATTAGTTTCTTTGTACCATTTTCATCATTGATATCTGTTGGTATGTATCTGATTCTAATTGTTTTTGGACGAAAGGGACCATTGCTAAGGGTGCGGCACTGTTACATGAAGAGGGAGCTAGGGAAGTGTATGCGTGCTGCACTCATGCTGTTTTCAGGTATCGCCTTCGGTTTGCCCTACATTTTTATTCTTTGCTTTGTCTTTTTGTCTCCCTAATTAATAATTGAAGCCATGGAAGTCGAGTCTCGGGTTTACTGCCAAATCTGAAGCCATATTATTATGCCTTTTTTAGTAATTTGCTTTTCAATTATAAATTTTTCGTTCTTTATTCTATTTATTCAATTGATCTATAGTTGCTAATTGTTCAGTAATAAATATTGCTAATCAGCTTATTGGTCGTCGCTTGTCTTCACATCAATAAGCTTATGGATATATTGATCTGTATGCATGTTTTACTGCATCTTCATCATTATGTGTTGCTTTTGGTATTCATGTTGAGTATTGTACATAAGCTAGTATTCATATCATGGTGGTTTTGTTTTATTTGGATCGTAGCCCTCCAGCAATTGAGAGGCTGTCCAGTGGCTTATTTCAAGAGGTGATTATTACGAACACCATTCCCGTTACAGAGAAGAACTATTTCCCGCAGTTAACTATTCTTACTGTAGCAAACCTGTTGGGTGAAACTATTTGGCGTATTCACGATGACAGTTCTGTTAGTAGTATTTTTCAGTAAACAATCGTTATTGCCTTCTGCAGTTATATTAGTCAATCAATAAATGCTCTTTATTTTATACCCTTCCATTCCATCCTTTTTCTATTTCGTCTAATTTTAATTTTAGTTGTCGCCCTTTATTTTCTACATTCAACTAATATTTTGCCCTTTTTCATGAAAAACATACCTTTTGCCAATAACTTTTCTGATTTGGCTATGAAACTGTTAAAATTTATTAACAGTTGGGAAACTTTTAATTTCTTTTTTACGAGAAATGTGACTTTTGTAGAATCATACAAACATGATATGATTGAGCAACTGGTTTAAGTAGAAGAAAGTTCCCCTACATTAGAATGAATAATCAGAAAGTTCAAATTTTTATTATCCACAAGATTGCTCGATGATGTTATGCAATTGCGAGAGTTTTCCCCCATTATGTTAGACAGAGTTCCAATCGAAAGTGAAATTTTATATATATATATATATATATATATATATATATATATATATTTTTTTTTTTTTTTTTTTTTTATATTAATATTTTTTTTTTTTTTTTTAATTTTTGTATATTTTATCGTTCAATCTTTTTCCAATTTAAGTATAATGTTATTTTTGAAAGCACAAATAACATTTTTATCAATTCAGCACCTCAATTACCAAAGTCCAAAAAGACTTTCCATAGAGACCGAAGTATCAGTATAGCCCCCCACTAGTGAACATACATTACAAGATTCCTATACATCCAAAGAGTATAAAACATTGTAAAATTCTTATAGTACATCTGCAAAATATTCCCAATAAAATAAGTTCAAATAAGTTTGGGTATGTTAAGTGAATCATTAATAAATTTTTGTAATCTATTAAATATTAAAAAGTTTATACTTAGTTTATATAGTTTTTTTTATTAATTGAGTGATGTTGTAAGTATCGTCACATTATTTTATGATTTTGAATTTTATAATTTTATAGAATACAAATTTAATGAATTTTACTTATTTATCATATTTTTATTGGTGGTTTCTTTTTATCATTTAAAATATTGTTTATATGTTTTTTATAAAGAAAAATTAATTTAGTATTATAATTTAATATTATTGTCATGAATTTTGTTCATCATCTTTCAACATATATTAAAATTAAAAAAAAAGTTTTATGTCTAAATTCAGATTATTATTTATTTACTATTTTTTTATGTGATTTCATTCATGTGATGTATTATAATCTATGTTAGTATATAAAAAAAAGGAGATTTCATTATAATTTAGAGAAAGAAAGTAAAAAATATTTGAAATATTTTTAAATTTGAATATATTTTTTTTAAATTAAAAAAGATCAACTTTATCAATTTTGTTCTAAAAAATTAAAAATTAATAAATATTTTGGTTGGCATAAAATTTTATTTATGTACAATCAAATATTATTTTATATATTTATTTTAGTTTTATCCAATTGATTTGTAGTTATATAACTTAAATTTTTTCTAAATATTTGACAATTAAGAAACACAAGTATACTTTTTTTTTATATTGAATATTTGAAACAATAAGAAAGTGACAAACACAAATATGAGAATAACTTTAAATAAGACAAATGTTATACTTCTTGGATATGAAAATGAGGATGGATCTTTTTTTTCTTTTATTTGGGGATGAAGATGATATAATAAAATTGATTTTCGTCCTACTCCATTATCATCTATAGACAAGACAAATATGTTAGATTATGAATTATAAACATACCAATTACAAAGAACATCAAACCCTACCATACAATAAATTATCCCAAGTGTATTCAGAGTAGTTCCTAATACCAAATAGCGAGAGCGTACCTGATTGGTAGGTATGAATAATGTAGATGGAAGAGTGGTAACTAATCTTCCAAATGGAATTAACAAAAGATTAATTTCTCTCATCCTAAAACTGCGTGAGATGATATTGTTCTCTTTCTAGTAGGTTCTCTCAAATGTATCTGAATTTTTTTTTTCTATGTTGTCTGACTAATGGGGTATGAATTTTATATCCTTACTAACAGATATCAGGGACATCTTAACAGGTTATTGGATGTTTAAGTCAATCACAAATCGTTCATTGAACATTGAATAATCTAACCCATCACTGACAAACCGTTTATTAGAAAACTCAAGGATTACGTATTATTCATAAAATTAATAATCATGTGCTATAAAATTGATACTAACAAATAAGATAATTTATTGATTAAAGTTAATCCATAATAATAACAAAATAAAGAATAATAACTTATATAATAAAACTATATGAATACAACATTCTACCACTTGGATAACATTAATGAATAAATTAATTATATCAATTATAACACAAACACAAATACCAATTAAGAGATATAAACATGAATCGCAAAGATAATAGGATAATAATATTTTAACTCACTTTTTTGACCCATTTTTAACCCACTACTTCAATTACCGTTAAATAATATATTTTGATTCTTTTTAGTGATGTGATATGATAATCTAATGGTGATTAAAATGATAGATTAAAAATGAGTCAAAAAATGTGAGTTAAAATATCATTATCTAAAATAATATTCTATATGAATGTCTACCATATGCTTATATTTTTTAAATAATAAATAATAATTAAAATATAATTAATATATAATTAATATATATATATATATTATGTTTTGGTTTTATTTTAATTATTATCCATTAACCGAGTAAGTTATGGATATACGGATATATGTATAAATATGGATTGAATATAATTCTTTTCATCTGGACATAAGAATGAAAGGAGTATATATTTTATACGTTTCAATTTTTTTTTTTCTGAATATTTTTTGAAAATTTTATTCTGAAAATATTATTCTTAAAATTTCAGAAATTTGATATAAAAAACTTTTGGAATATGTTATCCAGAAGTCACTTTTCCCGAAGGTAAAATGACCATTTCGATAGTTTGAGGCTGTGCACGAAGAAATTGAGGGGAATGCATGAAGAAATTGAAGGGGTGCAGGAAATAAAAAGTCTTTTATTTACTACTTACTGGGCCTACAAAGAGCCGCCGAATCTACCCGACCCAACAGGGTCACCTAGCCGTGCGGAACCCTAGTAGTCGTGCTTAAAATGATAAAACCCTAAATTGCATCTATAAATCATCTTCAATTTCATTTCATCTCCAAGAAGTTCCACTGCTGCAACGAATTACAATTTGCGCTTTCCTTCTCTTTTCTTGCTTGATTTTCTTGCTATTTTTTTCTTCTTTATTTTTTTCTGATACTTTTTGATGTGTTTTATCCCCGTTTCGGTCCCATATACTGTGGTGTTCTTTTCTCCGGGAAATTCTTCTGTCAATTTCTTATGTATGTGGGAAAATGCTGAGTCTGTGATGAAGATGTAACAGTGCTAGAGGCGACACATTGTGTTCGTCGATGACGGCGCAATTATCCTCTAAGAAGTTCTGAGCTCAACATTTTTAATCTATTTTCATTATTGTTTAATTGTTTGTCAATAATATATTGTTTAAATTTCCCTTGTTGGGAATTAGTTGATTACTACTTTGAGCTTATTCTGGGGAGGGAAAAAGCTATGCGAAGTGATGATAGCAATTCATTCGTCTGTCAATCCGCTGATACTGCGTGATGTTTATATGAATCCCGACAGGTTCTGATCGCTATCTTCATTCCCTCTCTCAAAATTCTAAAACATTTTTGTAGGACATTATCTTCTTTTGTATGCGCTATAGGTATTTTAGTGTTTAAATTTGATTGTTTTCGAAGGTGAAATTGAAAATGGGCATGTGATGAATCTCATCGTTAAATGGGTAATTTGCGTCTGAATTTTTTATTGATGCTATCACCTTGGAGAACTGATGCCCTCAGTTTTGTAACCCTTTAACGTGATTGAATATTATGCGTATATCTGTCTGTTTGAATAGTGATAAATCTCCTGATATTTGAAGTCACTTTCTTCTGTAGTTTATTTTCATTTTCTTTTGCAGATTATTTGAACTTCTCTGAGAGGAATTTGTGGAAGAAATCTGGTCGGAATTTGAGGAATAAAACTGGCTATCTACTTGGATTTTTGTTTATAATATCTACATATAGTTGTATTAGAAAATTGGAGATCAAAATTTTATAGTACAAGTAATAAAGAAACCTCTGTTTGTAAAACGTACAGATAGTTGTATTACGAAAGTTGGAGATCAAAATTTTACAGTACAAGTGATTAAGAAACCTCTGTTATACAATCCAAAACAAAACACAAGAAAGACAGTAACTCTGTTTCCTAAAAGTATGCCTATATACATTTGTTTTTCTTTATCTGCCCTGTATTCTTCCATCTGCGGGGGACAAATATTGATTGTAGTTAATAATAGTTTTGCAAATTTGGTTTAACAATTTTTCTTTATACAAGAATGGAAGTGTAAATTTACCCATAATTTGTTTGTATATCCAAAGCGTGGTGGATGTCTAGTATGACCATTGTCCATCTTCTGTAAGGAAAACTTCAGGATGTACAACTGCTGTTGTGTAATTCAGGGCTCTCTGTAATTTACGTTGGTCAAATACTTCTACATCAATGGAGAATATTGAACTAACTGGTCGATGATCCGAGAGTTTATTTTCGGTTCGCTTATATTCAAGTTGCTTTATTCCTTTGCCCAACCACAGTATACGATCACACCTGTACATAATCTTAACAATGGTAAAATTTTGCATTTCCTTCAATCTAAAGATCCAAGCACAGGCAAAATATTGATGCACTTACCAGGCCGGAGATCTCTTCTTTTCTCCTTCTTTCGGGTTTTCACCGATATATATGTCAGAATTAAATTCATACTTGTAAGTGGGTGGGAAGTTTATTACCCCCTCTTTCCATCCATCAAACACGTGCCCACTACGTAATTCTCTAGTTAACTGCAATTAAGTTTATGTGATTAAAAACTCTCGTCGATAAAGTACCATGTGAAATCTCCAAATGAATCAAATTGGGTGCTAACAAGTTATTTTTGCATCTCTCTGTCTAGATTTTGTCAGATTCAAATTATATGGTCTAGTTGTTTCACAATTCTCACCTGATCGTAATTCATCAGTTCATCCCATTTCCTTAGGGCTACGAGCTTTCGAACCTCCTCATCCGTCATATTGATACGATAATTTAAATCCCCAAACCAGAAAATTTGACTGTTGGCATGGACAAACCCACTAATGAATCCAAGATGTTCGCAATAACATCACTAAACATACCAATTTCCATTCAACTTTTTTATTTGTTGATATAATGAATTCTATATCCAGCTTAAAATTGAACACATAATAATATGGTTTGTCAAATTGTTCAACACACCTTTCTAGCAGCATTTTTATTGTCTGTGAAAAGGACTATTTCATGAACTTACTCGTGTGATGGGATCGTTTGTGGCTGATCTGTATCAAAGACAGATGAGAAACAAGTGCGGCGAAGAATTTCATGAACATCCGAGTTTCGTCTCATTTCTGCACCATCCTTCTGACCAGACGTCAAATGCGAACAAACAAAGCACAAACGTGACTGAAAGAGAGACATACTAACTGAAACAGATCCCTGCATCAGACATACTTTGTCATCATTCACATTCACAAAGGTTAGAGCCACGTTGTTCTAACAGTAAATCGTGAAAAAAACATGCAATACTCTATTTACCTTGTTTCCCATGTAGCCCATGAGACCAACTCCAACTGGAGAAACTTTCAAGTTGTTAACGTGCCTTCTCAACCTCCTCTGCACCCAAATAGACACATATATTCCTACCATCTGCTTGCTGACGATTCGGACATACTTACGATGTGGTTTCACACCACCTATTCCATTATTATCTTCGTTGTCATTTGGCAATTCAAGAAAAGCATCATCTTCCTCATCAGATAACATGTCAGATAACTCATCAAGGGTATCGATTACTTCCTCAGGCATCACTTGCTGTTCTTTCCATAACAAGCCCAAATTTCCCGAACTGTGGTGTGTCCGTTTCAATACACTCCCATATTTTGAAGCCTTCTCTGTCAAGTTAAAGCCAATTCTGTCTGAGCTCCACACTCTGCGCAATTTTGCACTGGAATCGGTATGTGGGATTGCATCTAAAGGACGTTCAGGCCAGTCAAGTATGGTATGAGGATCAATGTCATTGATTTTCCTCAACTGTAAATTCCTTCCTATACCAATTATGCTTTTCACTTCCTCTTGTTCCACCTCAACGTTGTTACAACTTCCCAGGTACTCCTCATTCATTGTGTCTAGTGGATTAACATCTATACCGTCTGCTAGAACATCAGCAGAAGCAGAAGCTCTTAGGACTGGAGAAGGAGGGGCACTGTAGCTTTTTGGCTTGGTTTCAGGTTCAGAAGATTTGTTTAGAGTTCTTCTAATGATTGCTTCCCAATTCCGGATTGGTGTATTATCCTCTGCCCCAAGAACATTTCCAGCATTCAAGGGGACTACCTCTTGGAAACTGTTGAAAGTCAATCACACAGAAATGGACCTCTCATCTATGTTGAATTTTAATTTATGAACCATGGGAAAGAAACTCCATGAAATTTAATTTATGGAAAGAAAAAAGAAATCTAAATAGTTCTATCTAAAGTCTAGTGAATGATCCAATATTTGTCAATATGTTGAAGAAGAAAACACAGGAAACGGTGGACCATGAACAACACTGTAGATATACACAACTGGAGCAACTACTTACCCAATAATGTAAATATCTGCTGGCTCATTGGTGCAAAGCCAGTCCTCAATTTCAAGATCCTTAGATGGAAGTCTTCCAGCAACGTTCCAGGTGCCAATTGTTACCCTGCAAAATAACCGGTTTATGATTCCTTTCATTAATATCATGAAATTAGTTACACATAACTTGATTAACACCAGACCTCACTTCCTTTGTATTTATGTATTGAACACGCAGAGTTTCTGATTTCCCTCTTCTATGCCTGGTCTTATGGCCCTTACAAGACGCATCTGAATTACAAAATCAAATCACGCACGCTGGTGATTTTAACACTTTGAACTCAATCTGGTGTAGAAAACAGTCAATCATTCGAAGTTTGCAAAATTAGTCTAGGTGGTTTATAAAATTGATTTCATATACTTTGCTGGTAATAACACATTTGGAATTTGGTTTAGATTTCCTTTGTTTTTTCTGATGCATTCTTTCACCATAGATCATCTATCTACATGTAATTCGTAACCTGGCATGTTTAATTTGACATCAGTGGAGAACAAATGTTTTGTGTGTAGAACAAAGCTACGAAAAATATACTGCGTTTAGATTCTAGATTTCATAACAAGCAGCTCCTATAACTGGTTTTGTAACCAGAGCAAGAAATGACAGAAGGTGTATTAAAGCTGAGAGCACATATTCTTGTTTAAAGCACCATAGTAATGTTAAAGGAATAAAGTATTGCCTGATGTTTGACTTGGGAATATGGATTGTGTTCTTAGTGGATTTTCTTCACGCACACCCATTCTCGAGTCTTTAAGAGAGCAAACTGAATGAAATTGAAAGAACAAAGAAGAAAAACAAAAAAAAAAAATATGAAAAGAGAAGAAGATCAAAGCTAAACAGCAAAAAGGAATATAGTATAGTCTAAAGCATACCATCATCTTCACTCTCAGTTTCAGTGTCCACTTCATCCTCACTAAAATCATACACCTTTGGCTTTATGTTTAACCATTTCTTCATCACAAGGGAGGGCCAAAAGGCCTGCGGCAATGAGACAAAGTTCGAGGTTTCTAAGAAACATATTTTTATCCTTAAACAGCAGTCAGAGGGTGTCGAAGCTTACCTCTGAGCGTCTTCCTCTCCTTGTTTTCATTGTCTCAGGTCAAAGTACTATAACTGAACCAACAAGCACTTGTTTTGTGCAGTGTGCAAGATTTTCAGAGCCTAGCTCTTAAATATGGAAACTGTCACTGACATGGTTTGGGCACTATTTTGCAGCCAGCATTTAAATAAGAGGCCTTCTCAGATTGTAGGAATTAACAAAACAAAGTTGGAGTTTTTTGAGTGCTCAATTGTAGAGAGTTCCCATAGAGCCAAAAAGAAAAAGACAGAAAATGCGTGACCATATAGCATTATAGCTAGATATCCACAACCACAACTTGCAGAAGGAGAAAAGAAAAAACAAAGAATAAAAATAATAATAATAATAACAATACTGGTCCTAACACCACTTCTTCTAATTGTCTGATAATAAAACGCAGGAAAAGAAAGTCCTAAAAGGTAAACAACACTTACTAATTGAGATTTCAGGAGATACCTAAAAGAAAAATAAAAATAAACAGCAAACGTCACATTCAAGAGGAGATACATACAGAACAACTAACTATACTTTTGGTGTAATGTAACACTTCTCCATACCAGTATTTTCTTTTCCCCATATTCAGTCAATTATCACTTCTCACACGCGCTTCTCTCTCTTTCTATTTTTCTTTATTATACAAATAATTATGAATATAAATGATAAATGAAAGATAAATGATTGAGGCAGCATAAACAAATATACAATTTCTGGCCAACAGTATTCATACAAAATTATGTGATTAAACTTATGTGTATTTTATATTACATTAAGCAACTGGCTAACAGCAAAATGTAGCCCAATACATTGAAAATTTCAAATGGTTATTTGTTTATTATTGTTAGAACAATAATGCGCACTGTTACTACTATTGCTACTATACGTGCAGATTTAGCAGTGCCACAAAATGAAGAAATGAATACATCATCAAATACCAAAACCGATGACGACAGGGAACGAAAAGCAAGGATGCATACAAATAAAGGGTACAATCACAGCCAAGATCTGCTAATGACCCCACAAAAGAGGAAGCTTCTTTTAAAACAAGGAAGGATCTTATAAACAAAACCAGATTTATTTATTTTTTAATTCATGCTTAGCTCAAATGGGCAACTAATTAATAACCACAGTGTGAACTGATTAGGATTCATTATGGCAAGCCATAGTCGCCCATGTTGTCTTCTCTTTCATTTTCATCACTGCTGCTACTGTTATTATTTTTATTATTATTTTCTCTCCCATGCAAAAACAGGTTAGGAAATTGACAACCTTTGCATAAAAAAACACTGAAACAAAATTGACTATGACAAAGTGAAAGATGGAATGTGAGGGAGAGTGATGAGAGCATGGATGATGTAGGGCCACCGCACTATATGTGAAGAAGATAAACAGTTGAGTTTTGAACTGTGAATTTAATCATATTTTATGTCAATTTGATGAGCAAGTTGGTGGGGAATAACAGATTCACGACAACCTTCGTCTCTCACTCGCAGGTTAGTTACACCTTTCATTAACCGATAACCTAAAATAATGTTAACATTAACTTTTGCTCAACAATGAAAAAGAAGCAATTTTCTTACTATGGCCACGTGAAGATGTCAATCTTTCTCTCTCTCTCAACAGGAAGCTAAGGGGAGGATTTATGACAAGTTAAGAAAGTGTGAGAACATGTGAATGATTTCTTAATTATGTAATTTGATTGAATCCAATCATTAAGGGAATTTTTTATTTCGGAGTAGGATAGGGACTATATATGACTATGTCTTACGGTCGAAAATAGTCTAAATGTGAGTCAAAATTTCACATTGGATAGAATAGACAAAGTTAAACATTACAATCCTATAACCGATATGAAAAATATATATAACTCATCAATGATGTCAAATGTCTTATATGTGTAAGACTAATGTCATATAACTCTATGTAAAAAATGGATACTTAAAATTTTCATTAAAAAATAAATAATGTATATGAAGGAATTGTGGGAACATACTTGTACATCAAGTACACATGCTACACTCTCACAGGTGAATGAATATATAGAAGAAAGAACACATTCTTAGAGTGATGTTTTTGGGAGTTTCCATAATAACTATCTGTGATGATTTAAATTGAATGAGAGATTGGAATTATATAAGAAAGAATAAAGACATATGCATGGTGACATTGGTTATGTGGTTGTTACTTTCGTATACATTATTGAGGGTTTGTGATGGAAAACAAGACACAACACTGTGCTCCCTTCCCTTCCAAATTTGTCTTTCATACTTCATTCCTCTATTTCCTCATCTGCACCATCACTTGATAGAGCCACCATTTTTTCTCTCCAAACTTGTCTTTATATTACCTCTGTCATAAGGTTCACCTTACTCTGTTTCTGTCCATTGTCATCATAGGGTGCTCCTTCTTCTTCTATTCGGAACACTTTATTTTTTAAATCACTATTTAGGTGGTGGTTTTGTTAAAGAACTTGAAGGTAAACTTAATTAATAGGATAAAGTACTTGTGGATACATTCACATACTACTAGATTCATTTTTTAAAGTTACACATACATTTTCTTGTTATTGATTTTATTTTTTCTTGTCATTATTCTCTCCCTATATATATATATCAGTGAATTAGTGAATAAATATAATATACATAAGTTATTGTTTTTACCTCACTAATTCTGGGGTCACTTTTTTTTAGTTATTAATATCTCTCTATATCTTTCTATCTATACACAGATATATTGGGAAAATAAACGACTAGAGTTTATATGATAATATTCTACATTAAGTTTCATTATTTTAACGGTTAGTTTAAGATTTTAAATCAACTAAAAGAATATACAAAATATAAAAACTAAAAATATTTTAATCATGCTTCTATATTGCGTTTTTCAAAATATTTTAAATAAAAAATTAAAAAAGCAGACAAATAATACCCCATAACAATAAAAAAAAATAAATGAATACATGTTGCGAGATAGGATGGATCAGCGTGCACTTTGACCCACGCAGGTTGCGATAACGAGTTATATTATACACACTAACAAATTCAAATATCCTCCCATTTTACACTCCTTAGCAAATTATGAACTAATATATATATTTATATATATATATACATTAAAAATGAATATTATAAAGACCAACTAAATGATTAAAGTTACAAAATATATACAGTCGTAATCTATCAATGCAATTCCTGAAACAAATATCTATTTGCATAATTACAAGATGACTCATAAAGTTTGAAACGTACAGGAAACAATGGCGACAGAGGCAATACTGAAGAGATAGAGTTATGATGAAAGAGTATTAGGAGTTTGGCAATTTGAGTTAACAAGCATTAACTTATCATAAGCTTTATTAGCATCTCATGAAGGTTGCAAATTATAACTCCAAAACCTCGCACTATGAATATAAGGAAAATTATATTTTAATTCTTATTAGTTATCTCTATTTTTTATTTTCTGATATGATTTAATATAAATCATTAATTTTTTTAAAAAAATAATATATTAATCAATAATTCATATTAAATAATTACCATAAAAAAAATAGGAGTCCTAATATATTATTCATAAATATAATCGACAAATATCAATTAATGAAAGAAGTATTAGTTGGCATTAAAATATGATTAACACATTTATGGTAAAGTTTAAACGGTGAGATTTGTGATAGCATTAATTTTGGTTGGGTGGTGCTGTCTGTTGCCATCATTGAAATTGAGTGAGCACAATAAGAATTTGGTTACGGCTGTGCTTTGAATGGCGTTCTTATCTTTTTACGTTTTCTCCTATTTTTGGCTGCTTTCAACCTCTTCTATCGCTGGCCTCCACTCTCTATCACAAATTATTAATCAAAAAATATCTATTAATATTTCAACTTTTAATTACTAATCATTTCATCAATTTAATATCCCAATTCAACTGCACTCACATACCACGCAGACCAAAATACCTTATTGCACTGTTGAAAGAGAAAGTTGTTGACTTCCTGCAATGGTTTTTTTTATTTATTTTTTCATTGAATTAGAGGGTTACTTTACTAATCTAAAATCAGAGTTCGTCAAAATCAGATTATAATTATTTATAGTTTGTAAGATTCAACTGTTGGTTAAAGTTTCGCCTTCAAAGAATTTCGGCAAATATAAGAAAAGAAAGAAAATTATATTCACGCAAGAATCGTATACAACAATTGACGTTCGTGAGAGAAGCACGAGTAGAAAAGAAAGATGTGATGGAGAAATAAAAATAAAAATCAGTTTAAATACGTTTGAAATGTGTAATCAAATTGTACGTTATTTTTAATTATAAAATGCATAACAATTTTTTTTTTCATTTTTACAATAATTACTTAAACTTATGCCTAACACAATTCTTAATTGATTGATAGAATAAAAGCATTGAAAATAATGAATGTTAATTAAATCGTAGAAGACATTTTATAACTTATAGATTTTTTTTAATATATAATTGGATTTTGTCCTATCATCACAAATTGTCAGTAGGGGGAATCTTGTGTAGACATAGCATATAAAAGTCAAATTTAGGTAAGAAAATGATTTGCTTCATAATATATAGTACACGTTCTTATAAAAGTTATTGAATTATAAGTGAATTATTTGGTACAATTTAATTTATGTACCGCATTGGAGTAAGTTTCAATTTCTACTTTCCACACAAAATAAGATGAGCCGTAATCATTGTTTTTGTTTTATTAGAGAAAAATATATATTTAATAAAATATTTGAGATGTCCAAACCCTTTACAATTTATGTATAAATATTGTTTATCTAGTAAAATAAATAAAATATTTAGAAACTTGGAGAACTGCCCTACTAACAAATATGTTTTCCTTGCTTACCAATCGAGTCAATCAACACCATTATGTTTACTAATCCAAGTTCAACACCATTACTTAATAAAAGAAAGAACTTATGTGCAATGAGCTCGTTGGCATAAGAATTCTTATGGTGTATGTGTGCTAGTGTTCTGTTTTGATTATTCCTTCCCAGCTTAATGGAATAGACATCGATATTATGCATATTTTGCATATTTCTTCTTTTGTTGTTAGGTTTCTAACGGTTCCTCAAAATTATACTTTCTTTCTTACTTAGCAAATACTCTAATTTTTTTAAAAGAAAGATTCTTGTTCAGTCTCAAGCTTATCGCAATACTTTCATGTACTCTTAAACTGTTTCTAACCTAAATAAGATTAAGTTAGTAGCTATTGTACAAAAAAATATTGTCCAAAAACATATGAAGTGGCATGATCATCCTAAATAATTTGTTGGTTAAAAAGAGCCAAGATACCATTGTGAATGCAATTTGTATACATTATTATTTGGACTGATGAAAATAACATGTCTTGAAAAGGCTTATATTATCTAGGATAATTAAGGAGTGAGTGTTAGTGACTATATAATGAACTTTAAGCCTATAAAATTTGAGAATGATTTCTGTATGTTGAATAAATTTGCACATAATAATTATTCTCTGATGGTTGTAATTTTTTTTTGATTTTGAGACTTTCATGTTATATTCTTATGTTCTTTATTTTAATTTTATTTCTCTATTAATAAATAAAGTGACTCTAGGAATTTCCTAACAATTATAAGTGTAAAAGTATAGTTTTGAATTTATTTATTTTTTTCGTTCATTAGGTCAGAAACCTAAAGTTTTAAAGCACCTGATCAGTCGCTTAAAGGAACGGTGAATGTGACACTGAGAATTTCGTAATAGTTTATTAACTGTTTGAACTTTTAGATGCCTTTCTTTTTGGATATGCAATGATGGATTAAGACTCCTTTTTTTTTCTTTTTCTTTTCTTTAATGCTTTCTGTACCGAGGATTACTATGCATATGTGCTGGCCTAAAAATCTAAATTATGATTAATATTTTTATAATTTGTATACATTTGTTTAATTGAGAATGAAGTAATGAACGGAGATGTTTTTGTTTATGATTGTGGACATGAAGCATATATATGTATCTAACTTACGTGATGCATAGCTGTGTTTCACAGAGGTTTGTGATGGCATTCTTATCACGAAAACAGCAGAACAGCCTTATGATGACATTACAAAAAGTTTACAGAAGGTGAGAAAGTTTTTGAGAATGTATTCTACGACACAAAATTATACCTTTGGGAAAGAAGGAACCAATGAGTTGTCATATTCTCCAACTAAACCACAAATATTGCAACCCTTCTTTAATTTCTTCACACCAATTACCTCTATAACACTGTATGGAGCTGAGAGGGACCTGCACTTTCCCACATTCAAATGCCTACACTCCCACCACTCATTGCTCATACCAGATATTTAATATTATATGTACGGATCAAAAAATTAAAGAATGCTTTATCTTCCTCGCTTCTTGTCTTTGTTTTTGTTCCGCCTAATAAAAAATGGTTCGCTTGTGCGGCTTTTTGGACGCTAGCAAGCCACACGTACACAATAATAATCTCCATTTCAGGGAATCAATCACTTAGATTCAGCTTCTCCTCTAAGAATTAATATAAATGTCAACTACTGCTTTATAAGAGTTAAAAAGACGTTTTTTTCATATCAGAATTATATTTTACTGTTTTTTATTTTATTTTAACTGTATAATAAATATCGTTATAGTTAACATTAATTAAAAAAATAAAAAAACTTTCCAAAAATACCAAGAGTTAAGTAGTTGACTTGCTCTCTATTGTGTAAAGTCCAAGTTGCAAATACCGACCAAAAATGAGTTGGTAGGAGATTGCCCTAATTAATTATATTATTAATTTCAAATGAGTTGAATACCATGTCATTCAAATGAAAATACACCAGCAAACGAATTGTTGAACCCCATTATTAGAGCGAAAACTATTTTTCTTGTATCGAAAAAGAACCAAGATGGATCTACAAAAAGGAAAGGATGTATACATGTATTTTTACAGTTAAATAAACTTTTGAAAAACATATTAATTAAAAATATATTGTAAACAATATCATCATATTATAAGGATAAGTCCTTATTGTCAAGAATAAATTATAATATACTTGTGAAATTGAGCAATAAACTATAGAGATAAATTGTATGAATCAAGTTGTTTGGTTTGAGGTCTTAAAAAATAAACTTTTCAACAGTATAGATTAATAAATATAATTTTTCTGATACCAACAACTTGGCAAATTAAGAACGATTTAAAATAAACAGCAATAATAATAATATGTAAATACATTAAAAGCAAGTATTTTAAAGTATTTTCATTACAAATACTTTGTACAATACTCGCACCACATCTTATTTCATTTGAAATGAATTTCACGTTATCACATCATTTCAGAATTTCTCACAAGTTTTATTTTAATGGTAAGATTTCGTAAGATCCATATTCAATAACTTCTTTATATGTTAATTTTTACAATTTAAGAATTAATTTAATTATATAATTAAATAATCTCATACAACATTCAATTCTTGAATTTAGCATTCTCACCTTAACCTATCTCAATCAAAATGTCTTATTGAATAAAATATTTTATGTTGGAGGTGCTCCTTAGGAGTAAGACGGTGGATATTATCCGAATTTATAACCGTTTTGACGGAGAATTCCTACATTAACTGGATATGAGTATGAATATGAAAAATTTCTGATTTTTTCAACTGGGTATGAAAATGTAGATATTTGTCCTGTCTCTATTTTCATACTTGTCATAATGTCCGTCCCTGCTATATTATTGTAAGACCCTATTATTTTATAACCCTTAATAAAAAGGGCTGCCCCAAAATCTGATGGGCCAAAGAGCTGGCCCAAGGGATAAAGCTGGTCCATAGTTGCCCTAACGCTTCCACCCTCTCATTCTCACAGATCCAGCCGTCAACTCTTTCCCCCCTCTCTCGGAGAGCTCTGCTAAGGTTAGGTTTCTGCCATCTTCAAGCTAGCTCAAAGTTGTTCTCTACTCCATGTAAGTACTGTTGCTAGCCATACTCGTCTCCGTTGTTCCTTTTCGTTTCTTTCAGTTAGGGCTTCCAAGTAACCCATCTCGTACTTCTGTTTCAGTATCCTTTCAGCTCCTCTGTTCGTTCTTTGAGCTGCTGCGTTCGCACGCTTGGCTGCCTAAGCCCCTTACTTCCTTTCCAGGTAAGGGAAGCTAGAACCCTCTAAAATGTCTGAGATGTTTGTGGTCGTTGGTGTTGATCTTGCGTTTGACTGCATTTTTGGAGCACTGTATGGATGTATAAAAATGATTGGATCATTGGTTGGTTTACTAAGTTGTCTGCTGCAGGAGAAAACAGTGGCGAGGACTGTTAAACTCGCCTAAGCGGGCATGTCTCGCCTAGGCGAGGTTAACAGGGGCTCGCCTAGGTATTTTTGTCACGAAGGGTCGCCCAGGCGACCCACTGTGATTTTTGAGCGAACGAGCATCTCGCCCAGGCGAGAGGGGTCTCGCCTCAGCGAGATCCCGCGTTGCTCTCTTTATGCTTTTTTCGAGCCCTCGCCTAGGCGAAGGGGACTCGCCTGAGCGAGAATGCCTCGCTTGAGCGAGACTCTTCAGCCTGAGCGAGGGATTGGGCGAGACAACGTGGTGTTTGGTTGTGTATTTGCTCTTATGATTGGAATTATTTGGGTATGACTGCCATTATGAGATATGTGTACATATGTATGGATATATGCCTAATGGATTGCTATATATGCGTGACATGATTCATAAATGATGAATGATGGGTGTTGTGGGAGCTTGGCATGTGAAATGAATGAGTGGTTTGGAACTAAAGGAACATGGTATTGATATGAGATGAGGCCCTGGACTCATGGGGTGGTGATGATCAGAGGCATGGTTTCAAAATGTGATGGTTATGAGGAATTAATCTCAGGGGTTGGTATGGAATTGTAAATATGATGTAATGTTCTCTTATTGCTGATTTATGAATATTGGTCCGCGTTAGCGTGTAAATTCCTTAGGGTCTCTAGGTGAGACCTCCGGGGTTGCACTTCAATGGTCGGGACGTAATCCCATGGCCCCTGGTAGTGGGTGTCCATGGTGGTGCCTCATCTGTATAACTAGGTAAGGATTCAAGGTAAGGTTGCATCCCGACACTCTAAGGGGTCAGTTAGTCTCACCTAGAGCGGACTGACACCTGTGGTGAGAGTAGCAGGAGGCCTGAAATTCACTAAGGACTAACCTTGTGGTGAGGGAAAATCAATTCATCGTAACACTTGTAACACATAGTTCGGGGGTGAGCAGAGGTATCCACCACAAGCGCGGACATCCGCTGAATCCGACCAAGTTATACGTATCTGGATGAGTCGAGTCGAGTCATAGTGTATTGATTGAAAAGTCTTAATATGCTTGAATGTTGTGTTGGTATTGGATGGTGAAAGTATATTTAACTGTATGATAAAAATGTTGTTGGCTCTAGCTTACCATTTTCTTGTTGGTTGCTTTGTATGTCGTGTTTCTATCTTCGCAATGATCATCAATTTATTGATGGGAGCAGATGCGAGGGATAATCGTGGTCATCAGGGAAGAGGCGACTCTGCAACTTAGTTTTCTTGGAATATCTTGAGGGCTACGGCCTATGTATTTGTCAGTTTTTACTTATGCTTATGTTTCCAGTAGACTGTTTATGATGCTCTTTAGTTTTTGGCGGCACCGTGGTGTGCCTTAGTTGTAAGGCCTCATGTTTAAACTTCGGAACTGCACTGTTATATTATAATCATGTGACGTTTTCTTTTAATTACACTCATTAATTAATTAGGACGTTACAATTATCATCATCATTATAGTCAATTAAATAACATTTATATATATATATATATATATATATATATATATATATATTACTATACATTTTTTAGCCATCCTGTTTAGGAGAGTGTATATTGGCTGGCAGGTTTCATTCTCTCTTGAAGCATTGGCGGCAGCAATTTGTTTAGCTTTCTTAATTACCATCAAATGCATGAGATTAACTACATTATAATGGCATCACTAATAAATAAAACCAACAACGCGTAATGAACTTTCTTAAAAGAGCCACCTTAACTGAAACTAATCCCACTTACTCCCATGCAAAATTGTAGTTATTTAATATTCATGTCCACAAACCGTCCTAGTTATCACAACCTTTCGCTCTAATTTTGGTATTATCCATAATGGCTCCTCTAATTTGTTTTTTACCCATTTTATAATATAAGGATTAGATATTATTATCGAAATGTGACGTGAGATTACCACACCTTATTGGTTGCAAGATCAATATAATATATTACGTGAGGTTTGAGCCACAAGCATGTGTGGTATACGAAATTTGATGCTAAAACTAAAGAGCACTTCCAACTTTGTTAATAATAATAATAATAATTATTCAGGACCTTTTAATATTATACATATTCAATGTTCAAAATTATGCACAGCTTTAGAATAATACCAGTAAGTTTCCAGAGCCTTCTTAGAGTTTTTAATATAACTCATCACGTCATCTTAATACTTATTAAAACATTAAAAAGAATTTGCATGGAGACTTTCACCTCAACCAACTAACCACCCTACATTATTTTATTCAGTGTTTTCTTTCTAGTGATCAATATTTTGAGTGGGTTGAGAAAATACTTTTTTTTGTTACACTTCAAAAAGTGTCTGATACTTTCAGAAAGCAGAGGGCTTTTTCTTCATGCAGCCTACAGTTTCTAACTGCACCTTCACAAATTTCAAAGTCACTATTTTATCCTTGGTAAACTTCACTTTCGGATTACTTGTTTAAGAAATCTTTCAAAACAAGTTTTTTTTTTTTTAATTTTAAAAAATAATTTTCAGAAAAGGATTTTTGGAATAGACTTTTTAAAACTAGATTTGTTGAACAAGTTTTTTTAACTGAATAAAATACATTCTGAAATAAACTTTTCAAAAACAATATATGTTACCTTTTCAAAACAGTATTTTAGAAATAACTTTTCAGAATGAGCTCTCTCTCTTCCTATGCTATTCAGAACAGAGGTGTAACAAAGACGATGACAATAGCTGTTGGTGAGAGATATTTTAATCTTTTTCTCTTAATATGGAATACATTTAGTAACAATGGAGGTGCAGAAGAAAACAAAAGTGTATCACTAATCATATCAGAACACCCTTTCGATGCCTGCTATTCCCACCTTAATTTTTCTTTTCTTCACCGCTACTACTCTCTTTCTCTTTCTCATGAACATCGCTCAAGTCATTTTGCAGAAATTTATTGTTGATACTTCCTGGATTACTCAATATTATGATTATTGTTACATATTACAAATTAATGATTGCCAATGTTATTTTAATAATTCATAAAATACGATACATCTAATCTTGACTCTCTTTTTTTCAACCAAGATGTCTTTAATCATTCACTTAATTACTCATATGGTACCCACATTTAAAAAGTTGTCAATTGCATCTCAACTTTTGAAAAATGTCTCAATTAAATTATTTTCAGACAAAAAATTATTAACACCATTACAGCGTGTCACATATCATTCTCTGTTTTTTTTTTTTTGTAAATTTTTTTTTCCACGTGTAAAGTTTCTAATGTTGCAAAACAATTGTCTTGATATCAATTTAGTTTCCATATATGTCTCTTTGATTTAATTTAGTTTCCTCTTTTGTCCTAATTTTTTTAATAATTGAAATATATTTTTATAATCCATTTTTTATAAGATTAAAACTAATTAAGTTAAATATTTTTACAAAATTAAGTATTGATATTTATATTAAAATTTAGTGGTAAAATAAATGATTAACAAAATATGGGTTAATAATATACAATAATGTATGTTATAAAGTAGTTTTAATAAAAAATATTATTATAACATTTATACAATTAATAAATTTTGTCTGGAAATGGAAAGAGACAATATTTTTATTTTGAAGAAAAAGAATTGTGTGCCTATATTACTCTATTAGTATAATATTTTTTTACCACTAAATTTTAATATAAATATTAGAGTATTTAATCTTGTAAAATTATTTATACTTAATTAGTTTTAATCTTATAAAAATAAATAGATTAAAAAAATATAATTCAATTATTAAAAAAATTGGAACAAAATTGAATCAAGTATACAAAGATATTGAATCAATGAGACATATATGAAACTAAATTGAAATCAAGACAACTATTCTGACATGTAACACTGATATTGTCACGTGTGACACTAGAGATTTGACACATGGTAACAAAAAAATTTTACAAAACAAAAAAATTAAAAAATTAAAAAAAAACAAAAGGTTGACATCTGGTGCGTTGTTAACAACATTAATAATTTGTTTTTTCTGAAAAGAACCTAATTGAGACAATTTTCAAGAGTTGAGATGCAATTAACATTCAATTGTTTAAAAAATTGAACAAAATTGAACCAAGTACACAAAGATGAGGACTAAATTGAATCAAGGAGACATATATGAGACTAAATTGAAATCAAGACAACTATCCTGACTTTTTTCACTGACATTGCCACGTGTGATACTAAAGACTTGACACATGATAACAAAAAAATTTTACAAAACAAAAAAGTTAAAAAATTAAAAAAATTAAAAAAAAAACAAAAGGTTAACATGTGGTGCCTTGTTAACAACATTAATATTTTTTTTCTGAAAAAGAAATCTCATTGAGATGCAATTGAGATTTTTTTAATAACAAATACCAAACTAACACATCTATTAAAATAAATATCATCCGAGTAATCATTGTGAGCCATGAGCTCGTTCATGCCATTACTCCAGAAACTAAGTGCAACAAGAAGTGACCAGCGTGCATCCAAATGATGTCAATGGCAAGTAAGTTTATCTTTTCTTTTTTTCTAATTAAACACAAGAGTGTTAAATGTTAAATAAATATCGGTATCTGAAGGTTTAGGTAGGTATGTGAAAATATTGGTAGGAAATGTATGACGACATCTTCCGCAGCCCATGTTGTCCACAAGAAGTGATTTTGTATGTGGAATGACCAAAATAGTGTTGCAGAAAAGTAAAAAACTAAATCTTGCACCATCTAATATCGAAGACGCACACTGCTAAGGAGTACCCAAAACATAGAAATAATTGAGTAATACATGTTTGTTTTCCAAAGTCAGCTATTTGAAATTATTATCCACATTTAGTAATCAATAATGATTGTTTATTTGCTTGAGTTTTCCATCCAATTCAACAATCTAATCGATATTATTGAACAATGACTATACCACCTTACTCGAAAAATAATATTTTAATATGTATATCAAATCCAAACTGTTGTGTCGTGCTTGTGTTGAGTGAAGAAATTAGATTTCAGTTGTGGGAGAAAAATCCATGGTATGAAAACAACATCAAATCCTAGTTGTTCAAAGAAGACTTCTTCTGATAACCCTTAACTACAATTTTCTTGTTCCTTCTAAATTTTAGGGAACAACTACTCTATTTCACTTCTTAAACTATTTGCTATTCATATTATTAACCTCGAATTAATGTTCTTTCTCATTTTCTATTCACATAAATTATTTCTTTACCTTAATTGTTTCAGATTTTATATAAACTTTTGCTTGAATATCTTAATTAAGATACTCTAAATCACCTCGAACACGGTTAACTATTTTGTGCACTTATATTTATGTTTTTCCTCTTGATCTTTTAAGAGAAAATTAGTAACAGTGAGAACTAATCCTACTTTTTATTCACTATCTTTTTTAAGTTTAATTAGTAATTTAGTTTTTAAATTTAAATTTTTTATTTGTTTTTATTTTTATATTTGATTCGATTTTATTGAGTTATAATATTTTTTAAATAGTCAATTTAAGAAAAAAGACAATAAAAATCTTATTTAATAAATATTGAATCTCAATTGAGGAAAAAAAATAAGTATATAAATCAAAATAAATTAAAAATTTAAATATAAAAATTAAATTTTTAATTAAGTTTATATTATATACATAATTTGAAATTCTTAGTTCATGGTTAAAAAAAAAGTATATTCAGTTACAAATTTTACTTTTTCACATAACTTAATAGGGATATGATAAAAAAAAAAAAAAGAATAAACAGTATAATAACGGGAGAATATTTACTTCCAGTCATGTTCTGATAAATGTCTTTTTACACCTAATACTAATACAATCACTCAACATTTACTTTTAAGGGTAATATAGTCATTTTAAAAAATTAATGTTAATAAAAAAGAAGAGATAAAAAATTTAAAAAATGTAAAATGGATATAAAAATTTATAAAGGGTAAAAGGTAATTCGAACTCTACAATGAAAGGGCATATATGGTCTAAGCTTAACTTTACTTCTCATATTTGTTCATTTTAATGTAGTTTGTAGATAATAAAGTAAAGATTAAGAGTAAAATATGATTTATATTTCTGATATTAGAAATACTATATACTACTATACATTTATATGCATTAACCTTCAAATTATTATTAAAATATATATTATCTTTTATAGGAATCTATTTGTTTTTCCCTATCTTTCTCATATGCAAACTAAGATTGTGACTCCTTATTATATAGAACTTTAAAAATTACTTGTAAATATACTTCTCAAGATGAAATCAAATATTGGTCGGACTATAATGTGTTGAAAGAAAATGTCGTAAGAAAATAATATTTAAATTGATAAATTTAAAATCTTTTTATACATAATTTGTAATAAATACTGATTTGAATTATTATATTTTATGAATTCAATCGTTAACATGTGTTTAAATTTTCAATTTTATTTTTGGTATAATAATGTTTTATTTAAATGTAAAAGTAAATTATATGAAGTTATTTTATTGATTCAAAATTACAAGAAGATTATTATTTTCTTAAAATTTGACCTAATATGAATCTGATTTGAAAAACACACTGTGAAATTTGTATAATCTATACTTGATCAACCTAATAAATCAAATAAATATGAATTTTAAAATATTAAATTTTGATTGTATTAAATTACATAAGTTAGAACGATGATAATTAAATGTTCTTTTGAATCATACAATTTGAAACTCTTGCATATATAATTACATATTATACTATCTAGAATAAAATTTTGTAGTCTGAAATATATAATTTATAATGTAAAAAAAATATAACATAATACATTTTTAGATTACCATATTTGAATACTATACTTTCAGATAATGTAAAGTAGAAAAGTAGTTGAAAAGTTAATTCCGTATATGGCATCAATTACGACAACTCACATTCTGCCTCCTCTACAAACCACTGCTAGCCATTCCCCATTAGTAAAAGGGAAGGAGAAGCTTGAATTCATGTAAAATATAAACCACACTATTGTTTTTACACAAATTAGGTAATTCTTGTGAAAATTATGATAATGAAAGAAGAAAGAGCCAACATTTATAGCAAACGGGTCCCTTTTTCAATACCCATGTGGTATGCAGGTTTTGCTTTTCAAAATAAAGGCAATAATAGTACCAAAAGTATGCCTAGGAGTGTACAATGAAGTAGGTACTATAAAAGTCCCAATAATAATTTTCTCATAAAATGGATACTAAAAAATATGTTCAATAAATTATTTAAATTTAAGTACTTTCAGCTTAGAACAACGAAGAGAAAAAAAAAACGATTAAATGGTAATCATTAAAAAAGGGAAATTGTAAATTTAAATGAAAACATATATTTTACTTACTGTATTTCGGTTAAAATAAAATAACCTCTGTTAATATTTATTTACAAGATAAAAATGTGGTGTTAAGTCACAACAAAGAAGGTATTGAAACTTCTATAATACTTTGACAAACACTTTTTTGGATAAATTTTCATCTATGGTGCTATCATGTCAACATTATGAACTAAAGAGGGTCTTAATGCCGATTGTCTTTTTTTCAAAAAAGGGAACAATGGAAGAAGAAATAAGGGATGTGCGACTTAGGATAGAAATCGATTCTAGATTTGGTAAAAATCAGAAGAAATGGAAGAAGAGCTAAACAGGTGTCAAAGTGGTGTACTCAACTTTATTCACGACGTGTACCCCATCATCATTATCATCATCGTCTTCTTCATCATTATTATTATGCATCCCACAGACCCCCACCCCTCATAGATAGGAAAATCACTGTTATGGGTACACTTTATGCCCCCAAAAGTACCACATTTACAACAATTGATATCCCAGTTATGATGATCATGTATTTACAACCACAAGTTTTGAAGAGAGCATCAATGGATGCGTGGCAAATTCTGCACCGCCCAAGTTGCCTATCGGCTGTTCACCACTGCAATAAAGCACACCTCACTTTTCTCTTCATTTATTACTTGTTGCCTTGTTTTGGCATGTGGCTTTGGATAGGAACAAACAAAGTCTACTTGTTGGTTTTCATCGTGGAATCTGTAACCAGACAGCGGAATAGTAGAGACCTAAAATTGGTTGGTGGGGTGGTGATGGGACCAAATAAGGTAAAACAAAATAGTCCCAACAACAACTCCTAGTTGGAACCTCATTACACTTAGGAAAACAAAAATAATTGCTACAGGGTGTTGTTGTTCATCTGGTGGACCCCCTTTTGGTTGGTCACCATCAGAACAACTCTTGGTGCATGCATCAATGTCACCCTCAATTTGAACCCTTGCTGCTCCTAGGAGGAATGCTGCAAATGCCTTGTCTTGATAACTCAGCCAACACACTGTCTGTGGAAGGGGGTTTCAGTCCCAAAGGCAATGGTAGCCATGGTTTGCTTACTGCCTCTTTCACAACCTTGTCAACAACCTCCTCTGCCTGCATGCATGCATCGTAACACTGGTTACTGCATTTAATTCTATTTCTTCTCTTACGATTACAAACCATTTATATATGACTCACAAGCCAATGGTTGCATACCGGATAATGCTCTAAGGAACTTTGTGGCATCGTAAACGTCTGACCTGTTGCATCCGCATTGAGCAACGCAGGCATGTTCTGAGGAATATCAATCGTACATAGAGACATTAATCATTAACATGCAAAATACTATAGATACTAGGTTAATATCTTCATTGTTATGCTGACACTCACCTTAGTGTAGGGAAAAGGAGCTTGAGGAGGTGGTACTGGTAACACTGGACAGCCCCATGCATCTGCATGCATCTGAAAGATCGAGTAACCACAGGTCAAACTACGTCTCACAAGCATGAGAGCTATATAATATACAAGAAAAACATCATATCCTCATCCTTGAGTTCTGAAAAAACAAAGATATTACCCCTGGAATCGGTTTCCAGTGCCAATGTTCAGCAGTAGGCTGCCACAAGGGATAACCAGGAGAGCTCCAAATATGCATGCCAGCTGTTTGAGTGCTAGATTGTCCCCACATAGGATATATAGGAGCCATAGGAAGGGTTTGATTAGAATGATATGGAGGAAAGGCCATAATTGGTCTTTGAACACAATAGATCCTTTCTCTTTGATTCAGCCATTTCCGATCTTCTTCCTTGGGAAAGATTTGTCTCCTATGCATTCTGTACTTCTGTTTATTTAAAAACTTGTTTAAGTATTGCAGATAAGAAATTGATCAACCATAACCAGTAATGTACTTTATGTAATTACCTGAAGATGGCTTGCCACATTATGCCTTGTCAAACCCTCCACTTTCATTATCTCTAATATTCTAGAAGGAATGGCTTGATCAATGCTTAGTTGCTCAACTGCCTTCACAAATTTTTTGTGCAGCTCAGGCGTCCAGTCTACCTGAGACCAAAACAAAACTGTAACTCGGTGGAAAGAGTACTTCCTAGATTTCCAATCATAGATTAGTTCTGTTTGACAATTCCATTATCAGTTTTTAGTTGATTATAACTTCATGATTATGAATATCGAATGGAATCTTGTCCGAGATTTCTTGATCAACTCCAAGAATGCAGACACAATAAATGGAAACATCGACAGATTAAACAGAAGTTTAGAAACATTTTTCTAAATGTGTCACATAGTCACTGTAATTTTCAAGCAAATAGCAGCATGGGCAAGTGGATTAGAATAACAGAAACATCGTAAGAAGAATGAATAGTCATAAAGCAACTTACTTTCATCTTCTTCCGCCTTGGCTTTATCTCACATGAATCACTAACAACGCCTACTATATTTGCAGATTTGGTATTTTTGTCAGGGTTGCTTAGAACCTTTCTTTTTTGTGTATGTAGAGAGGCAATACTCTCACCCTTGGAAGCATCAACTAAATCCACTTCCTCCCTAGCCAAAGTCATATCAGATTTCCTTTCTTGAGGAGTACTTTCAGTTTCAGCATTCAAATTTCCACAAGTAGTTTCGACAGATTTAGATTCTCCATCATGTTCCCCACTTTCTTTTTCTGTGGAGCAATTAGTCTGGTCTTGGCAATCACCATCGTCTAACAATCTTGTCCCATGCATCAATTGTGGGGTTGAAGGAGCTGGATATTTATCATTTCCAGGAGACAGTACATGATCATAATCAGTAAACCTGGCTGCCTCATCTATATCAATGGATACTTTATTTTCATCTTGTTCATTGTCTGTTGGGAGCTGCAACATAGTCACTAGAGATTCCTTGACAGGTTTAAGCGATTCACACAGGATACTTGTCCCAGAACTGAATGCCTGATTGAGTTCAATCACATGAGAAATTATTATTCTCATTAACTTAATAGTAAATACCATGGTAGTATCAATACAACATCGCAGACCTTGTGAACCACATGCTGCCAGATATTTCTGAGCTTGTCCTCAGAGAGTGGTTTGCTGAGGAACTCAACTGCACCAAGCTTAAAAAAAAAATGGAGCTAAGAGTCAAGAAGCTTGCATTACCAATCAGAACCAAAAGAAAACGTACAGTGTCTAGTGAGTTAAAGATCATATTTTTGCACAAAAGATTGAACAGACAATTCAAATAAGTTATCAGTAATTTGGTCAATAATTACAATGAATCAAATGTTTGAATTAGCTAACTACAATAAGGAAAAAAAGTCTAACATTGAAATATAACATAGCAGTTAGCTTAGTTCAAATAATATAGCTTAATAAGATATTTAAGCATAAATAATGAGGATGTAAGCTTACCGCTATGCACTTCATCATGATGTTCAGGCAATGGTTGTTAGAAGTCACTACATGAAAAATTGGAAGTATCACTGGTAAGAAAGATTAAAATGAGCAGAAAACAGCTTTGAAGCAAACTTTTCCCCACATTTTCCATGCAATGCTATCTTTTAGATCATTCACAAGTTAAACTGATAAAAAATATTTAAAATGATAAGTTGCAGGTATGAAAACAACAGCATGCAATGCATTACAAGCTCTCCTAAATTGAACTTTAAAAGCATATCGATGTTTATCTCCTTATCTGTAACTGGTTTTGGTTCAGCATTCAAACGACATAATTGATTTGAGAAGACCATTATTATAGACCAAAGATTATAGTTCTAAAGAACTAACAGAGGTTAAACTAGCAAAGTCATTTTGGTCTATACTTACTAATTATTGGCAAGTCCTTGGCATTCTCAAGAAATTTGAAACCTCCCTGGCTACTGCTTGAACTCACCTGCAATTAGGATGAATGCATTCGGTTAAAAATGATATCATCAAAGTTATAACAATCATAAGATTCAGAAATAGAACTTTAACAAGATACAAGAATAGTCATCCCTTGTGATTCGAATTTAAAAACTTTCTAGTTATACCAATGAAAGAAGTATGTTTTATTAAGTTTGGCAGCAACAAAGACCTTCATTTTCTAATTTTAAATTTTGCAATTACGGCATGATGATTTTTCATTTTATAGAAAATGAAAATCCGTTACCTCTACTATGGCAATGTGGAAGTTTTGAGGTGTACTTGAGATTGCTGACAAAGCTTCATTCTCATCACAGAATGTAGAAACTGTAAAGAAACTCAAAACTTACTAAACAAATGAATAGAGAAAACAAGCATGTACATGACATAAGATATAATTTCAGTTAAAATTGTTTCATGAAGCCTTTTTTTACTAATAAATTCATGTCTAGGCAACTGAAAGGACAGTCAATGTGCAAAATTAGTGTAGACTCGATAGTTCAGACACAGATAACTGACCATTTTTTATACATCAGAACTTTACAACTTAGCCTATATAAGTCAGATAACTGACAGATTTTTATACTTTATATCTTTACAATTTAGACCACATTCAGTTTTGAAAACACATAGTTTTACTGTAAACAAAAACTTTAGCAGCTTCGTAAGATGCAAAGAAATCCAATATGTGAAAACACTGAGCATGCAAAATAAGGATTGTTTCAAATTTTGAAGGCTCCAAAGGGCAACTAAATTTTGTCAAAATTTCTAGGCTCCACAGAGGTACTAAAATCTGAGACCACAATTATACCAATTGACCATATACGAATTGTAAAGCAATGAGGCTTTAGAAGATGCCATCGGATAGAAAGATGGGGACCAACTTACCCACTATGGGCCATACGTGGGAATTGTTAGATGTAGATAAAGAAGTCAGCCATGGCATAACAAAAAGAAGGAATCCAAAAAGTCTTACCATTATAGTCCATGGCTTCAAGCTTTGCCCTTATCTCGGCAGCAGAAATGCTGTCTCCCTCAAGAAGAAGAACCTTGAGTCCTTTGGGAAAATCTTTCCATTCTTGTAAATCATTGGCAGTGAAAACCATAGCTGGCTTGGCATCGTTTCTCAGTCTCCCACAGAAAGTAAAGGATCAATACAGCTTAATCAAAGACCAATTCCTTCAGCACAACCATGAGATCACAAGCTTGATTCAGTTGGACAGGCTTCAGCATAAGACTTCATAACATCTTAAAACAAAACAAGAAGAAGAAAAAAAAAAAAAAACTCCATTGCACACTCAATTTTGTTCAAATGGTAAACAGCTCATAAATAGGCAACAGAAAATGCAGAACACTGGCATGAGACCAAAGAGTCACGAAACAAGGTTCAGATCAAAACAGAATCCCACCAATTTTCTCAGGAAGCATTTTCTTCGAAAACCAGAATCAAAGACTCTCCTTTTGCATCCCAAATATCTCATTGCTGATTCCGCTCTCACAGAACAGCAAACAGACAAATATGTCATCCCAGAAATTAAGATCTCACGAAGACCAAAAAAAAAACTCCGCCTACCACTCATGACAGCAGAACAAAAGAAGAAGACTTTACACCAAAAAACGGGTCAGGCAAGCTATTCATATCCGTGAGTCCAATAAACAAGCTGAAGGCTCAAAAGGGTAGACATGCATGCACATATTTTAATTCCAAATGTACAAAATTCAAAGAAGCAACAAAGATGAACACTTGGACTTGATCCGAGAGAGAATTGGCATGCCCACACACACACACAAAAAAAAGTGTTCATGTGAAGCCATTTTCATTACCTCCGCATAAAAGAAAATGATTGTTCAGTTCCATTGCTTAAGCTTTGTTGTTTCTCCTCTTATTGCATTGTTAATAAACAGATGGGGAAGATGGAAGGAATGGAAGTTAAGGGAAGAGGAAAGTTAAGTGTTGGCTTTGGAGGGTGGTTCGTTCCTGTGACCACTGTGCAGTTGCCATCAGCAGTTACGGACCACAAGTAAGGCTCTCAAAAAGGTCGATGAACCTTTCTGCCACTTCTTCAAAGGTTAATATTCCAACACTACCCTTCTTCTGGGGATACCGGCAACTTCTTCACCCATCAACCAAGAACAAATGGTTGCAGGAAACCACGCTCAACTACTTATTAATATTATGGTAAAACTTTTAGGGGAATAGTTTCTAACCGATGTTGGACTTTTACAGGTTTTAACCATTTTTATGATAAAGTAACATAACTTCATAAGGTGTCTCCTCCTCATCAGTGCCACTAGACAATTATGAATTTATTTCTCTAGAAAATATAGTTAATGAATTTATAGTTGTTGGGTGCCCAATCATGGTGCATTGATATTCTGCGTATTTGCTTATGCATTAAATTGATCAATAATTAATTAAAATTGATTTTTTAACATAAAATTAATATGTGTTTGGTTTTTAAAATTAATTAAAAAATAAAAAATCATTTTAAATAAGAAACAAGTTATTTTTACTTCTAATGGAAAATCTTCTTTTAAGCAATTCTCCAACGAAACAAAGCAAGTAGGTAAATATTTCAACCCGTGTCGGTACAAAGACGTTTAACTTTACAAACTTTTTTTTTTCTTAGTATTGGAGGTAATTTTATTCAAATTGAATAAAGTAGATACCTAATCAAAAAAAAATATTTATTTGATTATTTTGTTGTTACTATTTTATTTTTAAAAAGGCAATTCGGTGCATTGAAAGAGAAACGTAATATAAATTTTAAAATTTAACTCTCAGAAAAGAGTTCAAAGGAAAATGCTTTTACTTCTTAGTTTTTAAACAGGAAATTTTGTTTAAAGTCTCGCATTTTAAAAGTTAAACTAAAAATCATTTATAAACATATTTTTCTATTAATGGTAGTAGCATATCACTGGATTCTCAAGCGATAACTTATATATAACTGAGTCATAACGATATTATTTTAATAAATTTGAAATAAAAAAGTGAAAAAGAAATTTATCATTAAATTGTGTAATAATTTAATAAGTATTTAATTTAATCTATTATTTTTAAATATATATATATATATATATATATATATATATATATATTAGAAGAATAATTATCTTGAATAAAAATATTTTTAAATATATTTTGTTGGAAGAGCTCTTTGAATTATTTTTATTCGCGTTGACAAAAAGTATTTTTAATTTGTTTTCATGTATAGTTTAGTTTTAAATTGAAACTCGATATTTAAAAGAATACTAATAATTTGAAATAACATATCACAATATAAATTATTTATTACAAATTTAAAATATAGTTTAGATTTAATATATTTTTTATCATTATTATTTATATTTTATTTAATTTCATTTTACTATTTTTATAGATTGTAGGATAAGTAATTACTTCAAGACATTAAGATTAACACATATTTCTTTATTTTTAGTACAATAAAAAATTACATTAATATAAAAAATCATTTCATTAATTTTATTTAAACTATTTTAGTAAATAAGATAATTTAACACATATTTAGTAATTAACATTTGTGACGTATGCCTGCGTGTTCAATTATATTAAACATTAACCAATTTCAAATAAACTAATACAATTAAGAATTTAAACTATTACAATAAAACTATAATTATTTTTATTATACTAGAAATAATATATATACCTTACGTTTTAATTTGACCACCTTTTTTAAACTGCTCAATATGATTTTTTTTTTCAAAGGTTATTTTTTTCTATTTTTAGTTATCTACTTTTTCCTAATTTTTTCCATATACCTTTTCTCTCTCATTCTAACCCAACCCTATCTCAACTTTAACAACACTATCAATAGTGGTGACAACAGGGGATGGGAACTAGAAAGGATGAAGGAGATTTCAATCAGAACAAACGAAATGGAATACAAAGTCTTCGAAGTTATATATATATAAAAGAAAATTATTTTTTACCGACGTTTGGTTGGAAAACTTTTGATAATATACACATGATATCACGTCAATGAATAAAAATAAAATTTTATGCAATTTGAAAAAAAAATGTTTGATATGTGTTATAAAGTAAATTTTATCAAATTTTGTCAAAAATAATTATCAAATATGCTAAAATCCGCATATTAAAGGTAGGAGTTAGGATAAGAGATAAAAAAAATAGAAAAAAAATAGACATATAAGAAAAAGAATAAAAAATTTTAAAAAATTATTGTGGATCGTCTAGATATATAGTGAATAGGGATTTAAAAATAAAAAATAGATACATAGTGAATAAGAATATTGACAAAAAGTAACCCACTGAGTAGTTTTTTTTTCTTTTTAAATAGAGATATTTGAAAAAAGCGATATGAAATTGAAAAATATAATAGAAAGACAAACAATATATTAAAATTTACATTTTTATGGTGAGATAATTATTTATTAAAAATTTATATATAATATTTACATGGCTAAGTATTATTTATCATAAATTTTAAGTATATAAAACTAATAGTTAATTTATGCACTGGATAAACCAAAATATTAATAAAAATAAAATATAGATAACGCATTATCTCACATATTTTCACATGATTAAAAATTGTTCCGATTATGGCAAAAACACATATTTGAAAAGGGACAACTAACACACGTGGGTGAAGTTTAGCAAAATATTTGGTCAGAATAGATTGAGTTTGTGAAAATATTTTGATGTCCTACTAAGAATTCAAATAACTTATAACACGGTTTAGAAAAAAAGTTTGAAGCTAAGATAATTTTAGGAAGGATAATGTATTAACATATTCAAGATATTTAAGGTGAAAATTAAAATAATCCGTAATCATTAATAATTAAGTTTAAAATGTAAATTTATACAAATAAGATCTAATAATTTAGAAAATTTGTCATAGTTGAGTTACGATGTTGACTTATTATTTATAAATAATAATATTTTAAATAAAAAAAAGTTTTTCACTAAAATACTCTTAGGACATTACATAATTTCAACCATATAATGTGCTTCTAACTTATTGCTAAACACATAACTCTCAACGTGTTTATTACAAGCTAAAATGCTTCACGAACTTCATTCTAGCCATCATCTTTTACATTTTACTAATATTATTTTATTAAGCTGTGTGAGATATTCATTGTTGAATGATCAAATTAACTCTGAAGTTGAGAATGATTATTTTAGGAACTTCAAAAGTGTTTTCATTTAACTCCACTGGCTCAAAATTTCCATTTTATAACACACATATACAATTGTATGCATGTTAAAAGAAGTTATATTTAAGGAATATTATATTTCCAATGTAATATAATATAGTTCATCTTTAACATATACATGATGGCATTGAGTATGGTGGTCCTAATCACAAATTTGATATTTAATGTAAGTATGATGGTCCTTTAATCACAAATTTGATATTTAATGTAAGAACGATGGTCCTAATCACAAATTTGATATTTAATATAAGGGTTAAATATGTTTTTGGTTATTTAATTTTTACTGAAAATTAGAATTAGTCCATCTTGGAAATTTTGAACCAATTTAGTCTTTATCTGTATAAATACGTGATTTAGTTTTTTAAACTAAATTTGTTTAAGTTTATTTTACATTTCAAACGCATTCTTCAGCTAACATTCAAGCGAACATGTGTTAAACGGTGTAAACAAACTAAAATACTATAATAAGGTATGTTTGAAACGTCAAATAAACTTAATAAAATTTGGTTAAAAGGATTAAATTCACACATTTACATAGTTGAGGGACCAATTTGGTTTAAGTTTTACAAGAAAGACCAATTACAATTTTCACTAAAAGTTGAAGAACAAAAAACATATTTAACCCTTAACGTAATTATCCATTTAAAATTCAAAATGTTGTTATTGTATTGAAGTTTTTTATCACAATGTTATGTGGAATAAGATATGTACAATATTTTTTAAAATTTTAATTAATAATACAAAGATAATATGATATCGATTATTATGTTATTGTTCCCTAGATATGTTAATAATAAACAAATATTAGAATTTAATATAAATTTTTATATTTTTAATTGGTATAATAAAACAAATAGTTTGTCTTTTTTTTTTCTTAACACATCACACAAAAAAATTATAAATGAAAAAGTTCATATCATTATTTCTTATTTAATTGTTAAAATTTTCAATTATACTATCAAATTTTGTAGGTAAAATAGATGTCACCTCAAAAATATACTTTAATTCATAATTAAACATAATTAAAAAAAAAAAGCTTATATTTCTTTCATAATCAAATAATTAACATTTCTCTATAGATTTTCAATTGTCTTTTAAAATTATAGTTTCATTGTTGTTTTAATTAAGAATAAAGATAGTTTAATCTATATTTTTTGACCTACTTTTAACTAATTCCTTCAATCACCATTAAATTATCTATTTTAATTCTTTTAAGTGATGTGATGTGATGATTTAATGGTGATTGAAGTGGTGAGTTAAAAGTAAGTAAAAAAAGTGAATTAAAATATATTTTTTCATCTTTTTGATCAATTTAAGTTGTGATTTTAACATTAACCATAGTCAAATAAATCATTCTTACATTATCCATTATCATGATCTTGTTGGACCTTAGTACACTAGTCTCACAACTTACTTTTGGTATTTCTGCTAACCTTGTAGCATTCTAGTTGCATATAGCACTTAGGATCCTTCATTATACCACTGATTATTATTATTATTATTATTATATTTGTTATTTCTTGCTTAATAGTTTCATTGTAGTGTCTCTTAAACTTAGACTACTTGAAAGGACTTTTTTTTATTCATATAAACCATTTTTGAATTTTATTAACCTGAGTAGATTATTAATTTTTTTTTTCAAATTATACCTTTTAATGTTTAAGTACAATTTCTTTTTGTGAAATATTAAATTCTCATATTTGTTTTTCTAATTTGGAGATTGTTTGTTATTGGAATCCTATTTTTTATGAACGAATTCTTAATAACGATTTTTTTTTTCTAGTTTTATAGATTTGTATATTTATTTATAATAATTATTTTATTAAAAATTTATAATTTTTGTATGAACTCATGTGAATATAAATTTAAAAATTATATTTAATTAAATATTTATAAATTAATCGGGAATAAATAATTTGAAAAGTGATTATAATAACTAAGATAATTTAAATATATTGTAATTATGATAATAGATAAATTATTATAATAAAATATTATAATTATGGTTTTTTTTTATAAAACTAATTTTGATAAATGTATATTTATTTGGTTAAAATAATTTGTGTAATATTTTTGTATAATAAGTTAGTAAAAAATAATAATAATATGATTGTTGGAGAAAATATTTGAAAAGAAATTTAATGTAAAGTTAAAAATTAGTAATATAAATTTAAAGCATTTAGGTTTATTTATAAAAATATTATTTAAAGAAAATAATAAAAAAGTATAGAATTTTTTTTAAAAAGTTTTATTTAGAAAAATATATAAATTTAAAATATAGCAAAATATTAAATTTTGTAATAAAAAGTTTAAAACATTAAAGGAATAAATTCAAATTCAAATTAGATAATTATTTATTGAAGTTATTAGTTATTTTAATTAAAGTTAATGATTAAAAAAATAATTATTTAGTACTAAAAAAATTAGAATAAATGTATTGTAAACAAAGAATACAAAATAAGATGAACTAAGGGAATTGGTTTGAATTAGGCAAATGTATATTTATATAGTTAAAATTTAATTTAATTTTTCTAACTTATTACACACAAAAATTATTGCATAACTTATTTTAACAAATTAATATAAATTTATCAAAATTAATTTTACAAAAAATAACCATAATTACAATATTTTTAAATTATATTATTTATTATAATCATTCTTCAAATTTATTATGCTTAATTAATTTATAAAGATTAAATTAATTTTTTTAAAAATTTATATACATCCAAATTTGTAAAACATTATAAATTTTAATATAATAATTAATTATGAATAAATATATAAATTTATAAAACAAGAAATAAATATTACAAAAAATTATTCTTCAAAAGACATAGATTCAGTCGTATTAATATGCAAAGTTAGATAAAGCATGACAAGAATTTAATATTTTGTGAAATAAAATTGTTCTCGAACAGTAAAAATGTTTAATTTGAAAAAAAAAATTATGATGATCTATCCAAGTCAATAAAATTCATAAATGGTATATAACAGTAAAAAAGTCACTTGAAAGTTATAATCAATAATATTGTTAAACACATCTTAAAAAGACGTCCGACAAACTATAAGACACAAAAAAGACTAACAAGAATTTGTAAGCGTGAGAATGATGAAAGTATTAAAGAGAAAGATGAAAGAAAAATAGTTTAGAACATAAATTATCTTTGTAAAAGACAATTCTCTTTTTTTTCAAATGTGTTTTATTACTCTTGAAATTTTTTATAGATACATTGAAGGTATCACCACCAATGAGTCAAAATAATTCTCATTCCAGAGATTATAATTTCTAACTTAAAAAACCTTAAAACTACGTGTACATGGATTTTTATTTTTATTTTTTCTAACCGTTTTATTTTTAATTATTCAAATTTAATTATATTTTCATCTATATCCATAGTTAATAATACATGATAGTATTGGTATAATAAAAGTGTAAAGAATCCACACAAAAAAAATGTACAACTTAACTAGGGTTGGAAAAAAATAACTTAATTGTAATGTATTTAAGTTAATTGTACTATTTTAAACTAAAAATAACTGAATTATTATTAGTAAAATTAAATTGTACTACTTTTAAGATAAAGGGTAAAATACTGTATTGGAAACAGTTAACTGTTTATACCAGTACAGTTAACTGTAGGTTTCATTTCTCTTGGAATCTCATTCAATTCGTTGCCTTGAATCACATTGGGTCCACAAGCAGAGTGACACACATCGATTCGATCACCACCGAGACTCAACCACCACCGAGACAGATCTTGTAATACACTTGGCTACTCTTTGATAGTATTATAATAATTTAACCACGGAAAATTCTAGATAACTGGTTAAAATTGCTTAACATTCTAAGTGCATCAAGTTAACAAAAGAATAAGAGTTCATACGAAATTTTAATGGTGACACTTACAAAACTTTTGACTTTCTCTCTGACGAAAAACAAAATGACAAGTTGCAAACGTCTAACTTAGGCATGTCTATGGATTTTGGTTGGTAGCGTAATAGGTGAAAGGGTTTAAAGAAAAAGTTTATATCTACTTAATTCTTGACGGTGATGACTTTATTTTTGTGTACGAGTGTTTTCTTATAGAACTTGACTTGTCCTTTCCTATGTCTGACTTTGAGTGTAGTATGTTATCGGTGATGAATGTGTCTCTGAGTCAATTGCATATTATAGTGCATTACCAGGCCTATGCATGCAGTGTGCCTCAATCTAATATGTTTTCAAGTTACTAATTGGAATTATAAGGAAGCTATGATACAACACTTTTGCAACATTAAGAATTTCACTATGGATTTGTTTGCTTGCTTCTTCTGTATATTCTTAGCTTCAAATGTGGTGAAGTCACTGTTTGCTTTGTTCATCATACCTTAAATTTTGATCTGCACTGTAGTCTTTTACATTTCATTCTTCCCTCATCATACCTCAATCTAATATTTTTTTTACTAATATAAATATGTAATCAGGTTGGAGAACAAAACAGTCAAGTTTATAAGCTGCAATCTTGGATCAGATGGATTTTACATTGCCAGAAACCGTCGAAACTCTCACACCAGCTACTTCTGGGATTGATCCTTTACCTCCTTGTATGGCTACATCATCAACTGAGCATAGTAAAGGTCGGTCA
>Ga0214544_1001538_pt1 | contig 48167 bp, 21 predicted proteins | sample CNSS3metaG_FD_160074 | JGI IMG/M metagenome (GOLD analysis project Ga0214544, IMG submission 160074) | Root nodule microbial communities from cowpea collected in UCLA plant growth center, Los Angeles, California, USA - CNSS3 | ecosystem: Host-associated > Plants > Roots > Nodule | place: USA...
TATATTATATTATATTATATTATATTATATTATATTATATTTTATGTGTAAATATATTATTTATTTATATATATTTTTTAGATTATTTAATAAATTATAAATAGTTTAGTAATTTAAGCGGGGACGGATATTTGGGCGGGTATATATATATCCCCATCCTCATCCCCAGTTGAAAATTTCGGGTATTATCCATACCCATACCCATACCCAGTCAAAGCGGGGATTCCCCGTCAAAACGGGGACGGGTTCGGGTGATACCCACGGACACGGGTTTATTTGTCATCTCTAGTTGGACGAAGAAATGTGATGTGGTGTAGGAAACAACACACTAAGTCCTTTTGGATCCCAATAATTGGGCCGGATATACCATTTTTGTTATATTTTTATTTTATGTATGAAAAGGAGATGACCGTAAATTACTTTTCTAATGAAAAACTTGGATAAAGATCGGTGCAATATGTACATGAAAAGTAAAGATCGGTGCAGATTACATCGCAAACTATGTTAACATAACCATGCACTTCATATATATTAAATCACACCTCAATTTAAAGACATATCCACTATAGAGAAGAAGACTTATATGATCCTAAAATACTTTGCATTGCAAATCTTTTTTTAACACCATCATTAGGGCAGAATTCCTCATCCTCTGATCACCAGAAGAAATTAGAAAGTAGAAGAAAACGATATACGTGATTAAAAACTAAATCACAAATGAAACAACAGCCACAACATGGAGTCGTTAAACAATATTTTCCCTTTTTCTCCTAAAGTTCTGAAATTGGAATTACGAATAATTTATACAGCTCTCAATTTAACAAATATCTTAATAAAAGATTAAAACAATCAATCAAATAAGAAGGGCTCTTTTATGAATATCTGTTTCCAGCAGTCCACTGACTTGCTCTTAGCTTTGAGTATACCAAATTTAGTTTTGTAGTTTTCCCATCTCTTTATCGCAAAGATGGCAATCGTCCAGAAGTAAAGGATGGAAAGGGAAAAAAAATAGAGAACAAATACATTTTTTTTTAACTTAAAACAAATACATTCAAATGAATAGCAAAGAACCTCATGGATTATGAACAAAATGAATGTAGTGTAAACAATTGGATATAAAGTCATGCTGGAGCAATTTGCCACCATCTTCTGAAGCACTCTTATATATTTGGCATGCAAACTTGTGCACATACTCACAAATAGAGACAAAGAGAAACAGAGAATTAATTTGGTGTTTCACCGGCGGGTCCAGGTCGAGTAGCCAGCAAAGGTTGAAGAGCTTTGACTACAATGCTCATGTTTGGCCTGAAATCAGCTTCATATTGCACACAAAGTGCAGCAACAGCAGCCATCTGCAATTAACCAAGTATCATGTTATCCGTGAACATTGTTCTTAAATTGATCTTTTATCGCTAAGGACAGTTATCCTGGGTATTTGTAGTTCCTATTAAGATTCTAAGGGGAAAAAAATGAGTATGGTTCCTACGTGAAAAATTTGTATATTTTCCTCTGGTATAATTAATACCTTAAATTCGTACTGAAATTGAGATCATAAACAACATAAAAATACTGTCTTCCAATTACTCAACTAATTAATACATCCAACAAATTTCCACCTGAAGGGGAAAGATACAACATTTTAGATTCAAAGTTTGGTCTTCTGCACATTTAGTATTTACTACCTAAACAAATATAGAATTCTAATGCTACCTCTAGTGAGCTGCTTTGCAGAGTTTTCCGGTTCATATGCATACAATTTCAAATAATATATAAGCAATAGAATATTTTCAAGTACATTCAATACAACGTTTGCAAGAAAATGGAAAAATAAACTAAATTGGGAAGAATGGTATACGAAATGAATGACAGTAAGCACCTTAGCAACAGCTTTGGGTGGGTATTCTCCACCTAGTCTTGTATCAACACACTGCCTGACTTTATCCTCACTGAGTTTTGGTGTAGCCTGAAACAACATATATCCATTGCTGTTGTCAGTATCATAAGCTAGAATTTTGGAGTCAACAATAGACAGTAATAAAAAGGTTTAATTTCCCCTTCTTTTGATTGGAGTGTGTTTGAGGAGGGGTAAGGATAAGATATAGGTTCAATTAGTACCCAAGTAACCAGACTCTGCTGTCCACGTGGTAGTGTATGATCTACAGGTTTCCTTCCAGTCAGAAGTTCCAGAAGGACGACCCCAAAACTGTATACATCACTCTTAGCATTCAATTGTCCAGTCATTGCATATCTGCATCCACAAGATTAGACAGAGTAATTCAGCATTCTGTCTGAAGCCAGGGTGCCAGATATAATAAAAAGCTTGTTTCTCCAAATTGATACTATGATAGAGAGACAATTTATTGGAATTGGTAATGCTGTTTAGTGAATTTAGTCAACTGCTACAGAAGGGAAATTGATGAGTTTGTAATCATGTCTTACTCTGGAGCATGATAACCAAAGGTTCCAAGGACACGAGTAGAATGAAGACGTGCAGCCATGTCCGGAGCTTGATTTGATAAATCAAAATCTGCAATTTTAGCAACATCATCATCAAAGATTAGCACATTGCTTGACTTGATGTCCCGGTGGATAATGTGGGGATCAGCCTTCTCGTGCAAGTATTCAAGTCCTCTTGCAGCCCCCACAGCAATCTTTACTCTTTGTGCCCATGACAAAACTGGACCAGGCTGTGCTCCTTTAACACCTTTTCTGCCTGCATGTACAATGACAATTGTGAGAACATTTATGTATAAAAAGATACGGACTTGATTAATATATCTCTCAAGTGCTGACATTGCAAGTGAAGGCAACAAAACGAAAAGAAAACAATGTCAAAAGCCATAATCTCCTCAGTTCTTCTAATAAAGAGAAAAATATTCAATTAGCCGTCTATAGATGTCAATAGTTTAAAAATTTGACCAAAGAAAATTATTTACCATGCAAAATATCATGTAGAGATCCATTAGATGCAAACTCATAAGCAAGAATACGGGAGCTTCCATCAATGCAATATCCAAGCAATTGAACAAAATTGTCATGCTTCAGCCTTGATACCATTGAAACCTAAGAGTTTAAAAAATAAGAGAGTTTATGGGAATTGAACAACTTGATGACAAGACAAAAAAGTATTAAACCAAGATCGTCATATACATACCTGGGCTAAAAATTCATCATCAGGCTGCTTACTGGCATCCAAGTTCTTGATTGCAGCTGCCTGCCCACTTTTAAGAACACCATAGTATACTCTGCCATAGGATCCCTCTCCAATCAGAGCATCTTGACCAAAGTTATCTGTAACTTCTTTCAGTTCATCTGCTGGTATATTAGGAACTTCAATGGGCCGAGCTTTAACCGGCTGAGTGCCCTGTTTTGCAGTTTCAGAAGCATGATAATTTCCATCATTCCCTGCATAATTGAGTTTATCACAATAACTTTGTCAAATTCAATTTTCATGTAGAATAACATCAAGAAAAATTAAAACAATGAAGTATTCATAATGAAGCTTTTCAATCACATATTACACAATCAATCCAATTGACATGGAATTATCACTCGAAGATGCAAGAATGCTTAGAGTAGCAAACCATACACACATCATCCCTGATGCATTGCTCTAGCATTGTATGAACCAAATTACCTGCTGGATTTTTTACTACATAGGGTCCTCCACTTTCAGCAGACTTCTGGAGTTCATCCTCCTCGCAACAGCCGAAACAACTCATGATTCTTTCTCACTGAAATATTTATTAGCCCATTAAATCACACTAGATAACAGTTAACTTTTAATTTTAATATTGCATTAAAAAAAAAAAGGCATCGATGAAGAAGTTCATTCCTACAAAATAACACACACCCCGGCGACAATTGCAGTTTTCATCAATTCAAAAGAAAAGAAGGAAGGAGGTAGCGCTATTTGGTCTGGTTTCTGTCCATTTACAATGATTGGTACTTTCAAGTATTTCAGCGTAGCTTCATTTCATTTGCATGATATGGAAATTTGAATACACGCAATGCTTTCACTCATTTCATTCATATCAATTAAAACACGCAATATAACATTGTCAAACTCTTACAAATACCATCAAATAGAAAACCGAGATTATTATATTCTAAATTATTTGCACAATTTCACCATCCTTCAACAACAAATGATGTGTAAAAGCTTCAAAGACGTGAAATCAGCGTTTGCGTCCAATCCAATTTGATAAACTCAGCGTTTTGGTTAGCAAAGTCTCAATCGATACAGAAGCTAAACGGAAAGGGATCGAAACAGTTTCCGCCAATCAGAGTAAAGTGCAACTAAAGTCCATGCCATCAGTCACAGATCAGTGAAACCGAGAACAAGTTATAACGGCCGAAATCAACGTTTGCAGAAATATTAAAAATAACGTTCATCCACAAAAGAAGAACCAATCGGAAAACTGAAAATAGCACGGAGAAATCATCTCAGCGAAGTGACATTGAAAATTGTGATAGATCGAACAGTACCTGAAAAGAAATGAGATGACAAGATAGCGGAATTGAGAGTGTAGAGGCGCGGAGAGCGACGACACAAGGGAAGGATCTCGGTTCCAAAAGCGGCCCAATAGAGGCGCAGGATAAGCAGGGAGGAGTGCGTAGGATAAAAGAGTGGAAGAAGTTCTTGACTCTCTTTGAATTGGAATTATGGTGGTTGCGTCGTGTTACAGAGTTACAAGTGTATTATTAGATACAGGGTTTATTTGTTTTTATTATATATATTCTCTAAAATACAACTAAGTATAATGATTCATGAAGTATTTAAATGCCACTAATTCAGCCTCTTTTTCTCTCCTTTTACGTGTTCTGCACCGACCCTGCTGGCCAGACTTGACTTGCGAGCTAAAAACATTGCACATAAACACCGCTGGGGTACACTAAAGTTCGAACAAGTCCTCGCCTCGCCGTGTTTCAGTTTACATTAAGAAAAAAAAAATGGATAACTTTTTTAAAATTTCAAAATATATTTATTTATTAGTTACTTTTATATTAAGTTAAAATAACCCTTTATGGTACAGGAAATAATATATTTTTTTATCGTGAACAACTTTTTCACAAAATCACGTTGTAAAATAAAAACTTTTTAATAAAATCATTTTTATCTTATCTATATATTTTTTTTTTAAAAAAGCATTGGTTGTAAAGACTCTTTCAATATGTAGAGATATATAAGTTCTTCAATCATTTTCATAGTTGAATGGAAAAAAAAAATATTCCGCAAGCTGTTTTCTCTAGTATAAATAGTTATGAGAAATTTCTTTTAAACAGAATGTAAATTAATTAAAACTTATTAAACATATCAAGATTTCATCAGAAAACTAACTAACTATATTTACAAATTTACAATGATTATAAAGAAAAACTAAATATCAATATTTGTCAAAATCAATTTGCCTAAACTATTAGTACGTGTATAATTATTTATTACTATTATTATTATTATTATAATTCATAGCAATGTCTGTTTGTTCTTAGATTTTAATCTCTTAATTAATACTTTAAATTGAAACAAAACAAAAATAATTAATACATTAAAATTAAAATTAATGTACATATCATATATAAAATAATAAAAACTATAATAATAGTAATAATAATTAAATTTTAACTTTAATAAAAACTAAAATAAAATAGTATTTAAAAGACCTCTAAGCATAAAACGCATTAAATAATCCTGTGATAACACTGGGATTCTTAAGGTTCTGATATTTTATAAAGTAAGTTTGGTACATAATCTTTTGAAGCCAAGACCTGACTAACGTAATCATACTTTACAAAAGTTACATCCAATAATTATTTGTCATACAATAACTGCTAACGCGTGTTTAACATGTTCAAAATCGTGTTACTAACAATTTCTTATTCTTCGTCTTTATATATAAACAGAAAAAGAGGAGTGTCTTTAACAATTTGAACAGTGCCTTTAGTAATTGTATATTACTTTTGTATTTGTTACTTATTTATTATTCACATAAAAAAAATGAGATTCTTAACTCAATAAAGAATTTAACTTGTCCAACAAAATCAGCTGAGACATTGTCTAATTCATGACTTTGGGTATATTAACAACTATGTTAGCTCAGCCTAATTGACAATTCATAGCAGAAAATTAGAAACAGTGTGGAATGGTGAACAGTGATTGAGTCTAGAATTGAGCCAGTCAATGAAACACAACTTTGCCGGAAAAAGAAACAATTTATAGGTTTATGTGTCCCACTGACACGCTTTTATTTTTTATGATACTTTAAGTCAGCAATTTCCTTTCTTTGGGACAAGAGTGTCAGAAATTTCCTTCTTTTGGACGAGAGTAAATTCCTTGAAACAAATTAATCAAGGAAATATGATATATACAATCTTTCAACTTCTTATATAAGTTTTTAATGAAATTTTGATCGTCGAACTTAATTATTTTAACTAGAAATACATAAAAAAATTACGGATTTATTTTATTTGGACTGGTATTTTTGGATAGATTTTCAATTTAAATGCATTAAACCAATTTTAAACATGAAAAAGAAAAAAAAATGTGACTTAAATTCGTTCATTTGAAAAATAAATGTGACCTAAAGTGCCAAAAAAAAATTAAACTCTACATATTGTATTAAGCAAAAAAAAAATTTAAATATAGAAAAGAAAGAACTTGATTTTTCTTAAAATATGATCACAACTACTAAGAAACAACTAAACTCCAATTCCATCGGTGGTAAACCAAATTTAACGTAAACTATTTGAAACGTGAACACAAAGTAAAGTAATGGGTACAAGAGATTCATATCATTAGTGATTTTGAACACAAATACCACTAGTCTTTTTGTTACTCCAATGTTGGATGTTTCCACCTCTCATGCATATGATAAATAATTTTTTTTAATCAGTAAAATATGAATAAATTAAATAAAGTAGAATGAGGTATTCTAACTCTTATACATAAAGAGTTACAAAGTATTTTTATATAAGGTTTACACATTTTAAAGGTATCTACGATAACAAAATGTTGAAGAAGAGACTAATATGTTAGTCTAATATTACAACAATATATAATTGCACGGATATTATAGAATGACAGACATAGTAGCAAATAATTTTTTAGACCTTGCTACTTCATATTAATTTAAAGGTTACCGAATCACATGTCATTATGTTCCCAATATGATATTATATTGACATAACATGTATAATGACATTTTTCTAGTGATTGTTTATCCTTGTTTAACCTGTTGCAACATTATCTCTCATCTCTGCATATGATTTCTGTCTCCTAGTTTCATTCTTGCAGTAGAAGAGTTGTATTGTTCTGTCGTCTATTCTAGATAGATAAAACATTTGTGCTTCACTGTAATCTCATCCTCTGCAAAAACAGAACATATCTTCCTCAATTCTTCTCCTATAAAAACAAGTCTTCACTTCCCTACTTTCAAACCGAAGAGGTGTTTATCCTTGAATAATAATTTCTCAATAAAATAGAATCACAATAATTTTAAGAATTGAATTGGATATCGGTATCATTATAAAAAATTACTTAGTCCTCGACATCTAACCTCATTTTTATGCATTGCCTCTATCTTGATAGAAAATTATTCCTTACAACATTTTGCATTAGATATATAACTTCATATTGATTACTTCAATTTAGATTTGAATCAATATATTCATTGAAAAAAAATCATCAAATTCGAATTTATTTACCCACAAAATACTAGTTTTACGAGACTACTTTAATAAAAATTTACCACCGCTAACCATCACTCAACTTTTTTTTGTCAAAAATATTTAAGACCGAAAGACGGTAGAATTCAACAAAAATTGTTTATTTTCAAGACAATTATTGTCTTACCCATTTTGTCCCATTATAAGTCTTGGTTGCAGCTGAAGCAATTGTAGTCTTGGCAATTGGGGCCTTTATTATCTTTCGAATGAGTTACCCTAATTTAAAAAAAAAAAAAAGAAGGAAGAGTTGGAATTAGTGTTTGGCCTTACTCTGGAAATTCAACAATCTAAATGGCCAAAAAGGTTTAGGAATTATAAATGACAAATAAGTTTACCAGATCAATTAACAATTGAAACTAATAATGCGATACTGTGTATAAATAAAACGAAATCTAGATAAAATAATGTGCCAAATTTAAAATAGATTCGCAAACCATTTTGATTTTTCAAACTATGGCTAGATATTGTGTATCAATGATGCTGAAGCAAAGCAATTATTGGGTTAATAATGCAGAAATTGTTCTGCTGGAAGATTTTGGTTTCTTCAACCAAATTACACTAATGAAGGAATCGAATCCGTCACCTGTTGTCACGAAACATTGCAACGTGATGAATATCTCACGAATCACAAATTAAGGTACTGCGGAAGACATGTTGAAGCAATAATATTGGTGCAGTTCGAGTAGTGGTTAAACAAAATGAAAAAAACAAAGAGTGTCACCTTGAAGGGATCCAAAACGGACTCATGCATGTTGCGAGATGAATTGGTTACGGATTTAGTGTGTTAATTAAAAGAACAAAGCTAAAAAGATAGAACAGAAACTCCATATTTTTTTGTCTGACACCATTATTTTGTCTCATAGTTGGAGAGAATTGGGTTGCTTTGTGTTCTTGGCAGGTTGTGTAGTTATGGTGTGGTGTGGTTTATTTAGAGTAAAATTATAGAACTTTTTGTGAGTAAGTTAATGGCAGAAGCTAAGCAATGAATGGGTATAAGTCATAATATGTGTTTGATTTTATTTTGTTTTGTTATTCAAACTTGTATTATTGCAAATATGAACAACAACAAAAATCGTAACAAAAAATGACTAAACAGTGGAGAATATTTACGCGGTTTTGGTTGGATTTGTGGGCTCGCTTCATCATGCATGTGCGTTAAAAAAAGATAATGTTTTGCCATAATGGAAAAAGTACTACTTTCTTTAATGTGTTCAACCCATTATTTCCATCTGCAATTACTCTTGCAACAAACTCAGTGGATCACTGCTTTATTCTTTCAAGTTTGCAATAATTGTTTAAATTAAAATAAACAATTAATTGAAATAATACATTAAAATGTTCTTTAAAACTATACATTGTTGATTATTTATTTATTTATATACACTAAGCTAAAGAGTTAAATATAATTTTTTTCTTACTTTTTTTAAAAAAAAATGAAATTAGTCCATTATTGAAATTTTTATTCAATCTAGTCTCCAATTCTAAAAATGTGTGAATTTAGATATTTTAATTAAATTTTGTTAAGTTAATTTGACGTTTTCAACTAACATCAAAACAAAAATATGTCGAACATCATAAATTACTTCAATGTTATCATGAAATCGAAACAACAGAAATGTGCAAACAACTTCAATGTTATCATGAAGGGTTGAAACGTCTAATAAACTTTAGTCAAAATAACTAAAAACACATTTATAAACTTGAGGAATTAAATTGGGCCAAGTTTCAAAAATAAACTAATTTCAATTTTCATTAAAAGTTAAGGGACAAAAACATATTTAACCCCTAAGCTAAATGAAACATGTGCTTATTGTTGAAATTCTCAAGACAACTATCGATAACACAAGTTTAAAATATATAAGTGAGTGTAAATCTCATTTTATAAGTAAGTTTTGTAGGCTTTAGCTAGATTTAAATTATATCTCTTAAGATGATATCAAAGTCAATCATAACAAATTTAGTATTTATTAAGCTTATTGTATCATACTAATATTAAAATCCAGACTTACATTCAAATTATATATGTTTCAGAATTTTGTAGATCTACATTACATAAATAGGATAGGTAAATTTAGAGTATATATATATATATTTTGAATCTCATGAATTATTCTTAATATTAACGTACATGTAAAATAATACAAATTAAAAATATAATTAAAAACTAATTATAATAAAATTAATTTAAACGTATTACTAAAGTCTATAAAATAATGTTTTATTAATGTTTATGATGTTATAATTATATAATAAGAATATAATGTAATCACTATTGCAGTAAAAGCTTTTTGCCCCGATTATTTTCTTCATTTTGCCTCGGGTCTGGAGCTGAAGCATATTGGAATGAGGTCAAAAGGCACCCCTTTTGGCCTCGGTTGTTACCCAAAGCCATAGAGTTTCCTTTATGCCTCAGTTCTAAATGAACCGGAGCCATAGTGTTCCATTTCTGCCTCGGGTCAAAATAGAACAGAAGCCAACCATCCTCGCCGGCGAAATGCAGCAGCCACCACCATCTTCTTCCACGCATATGCACCATGCTCGATCAACCCTAATTTTCATCATCTCCTTCCATCACCATGGCAGCTGCCACCCTTGTCGGAAGCAAACTTTTCAGCCACCACAGTTTTGTCTTCTTCTCTGCAACGCACCACTGCACTGCAATAGAAACACCGTGAGCCACCACCTGCAGCCAACACAAAATCGCTCGTCGTCCACACATTGCGTCACAACACGTCGCAACAGCGCACCACAACACTGTCTAGACCTGCAACCACCAAGGCAACACCTGCAACGTTCACCATCAACACAGATCCACAACCTGCACCTAATCTGTGCGAAATGCGAACGCACATCCAAATGCGGACCACCATCATCACGCCACCGTGAACGACGCACCAGATGCAGAGAGCAGCGCCACCTGTTCGAGCCTCCTTCCATTGCAATGCACGACAGCAGTACCTCCATTGGCGAACGAAGGCAGCGAACCACCATTGCTGCAGAATCACCACCACTACAACAACGCAACGCCACCACCACCTTCAAACAGATCGGAGCAGCAGCGAATCCGCGCCACCAGAGCCACCATTGCTGCATCTGGAACGTCGACGACATCACCACCGCGCCTAGAACAGCCATGTCGAAGGGAGAAGAGAAAGAGTACTGTTGTAGAGAGGGGTGCAGGGAAGAAGAAGAGAAAGGGGCTCGCGAATTTGGTGCCCTAATTAAACCATATGGCCTCGGTTATTAATTGAATCGAGGCATATAGCCCTGTTTGGCACCGGTTCAGACCCACCTGAGGTCAAAGAGGTAACGGCTAGTAGGTTTTTGGCTTCGGATCTGTGTAACCGAAGCATATGAGCCTCATTTGGCACCAGTTTTTGGCAAACCGAAGCATATGAGCCTCTCTTGCTTCGGGTTAAGCTAAACCGAGGCATAAAAGTTGTCTAAATTGCAAAAATGCCACAGCGCCATTATATGCTTCGGTTTATGGACAACCGAGACATATAAGGCGAGGTAAAAATCAATTTCTGCACTAGTGAATTTTTCATAAAAATAAATAGCATTACGTATGAAAAACAGTTATAAAATAATTTAATTTATGCATGAAAAAACATAATTATAAAGCAATAAAATAAAAGTCAAAAAAGTTAGTTAATGCATAATAAAGATATACAGAATAAAACAGATACAAAAAAGTGTACACTAAACTACAGTTACGAAATTGAATCTTATTATTCATTGTTATATATATTCTTTTATTAATTTAAAATTTTTGAAATTTTAACAAATAGTAAAATTAATTTTAAAATAAATATTGGAATCATAAAATAGTCTGTAAACTGTAAATTATTTACTTATTTTGTATTTAGAGTGACTTGTTAATTCCCTCTCTAAACTTAACAGATAAATTTTAACATTAAATAGCTTAACTTGATATATAAGAATTACAATATCGAAAAAATCAACAAATAGTTTTTATCCGCCAAAACAATCAACAATGCATTATGGGTTAGCATAAGCTGGGTTTGATTGGGTGTATGCAAACTAATCATTCAATCCAATAAAAAAATTGAATTGTATAAGATCCAATTTTTACACTTTTTTTTATTAAGCTCAACCCACACTATAAAAAAAATCCTTAAATATCAATCATTTTGATACTAATTTATAGAGGTTTAATTATACATTTGATTTGGTCGTAGTATTTGTTTGGTTGGTTCAATTTCTATCATTTTTTTTTTCAATTTAGTTTTTCAATTTTTTAAAATAGTCAAATTTTTTCATTTTCATTAAGTTGATGTTAACATCGTATTTGTACATGTCACGTATCAATTTGTGAAATTTTCAATTTTTTAATTTTTAATTTCTTTTATATTTTTATAATTAAAAAAAATATACATTATCACATGTCACGTCATGATTGTGTCACATTGTAATAGTAGTGTATATATATATATATATATATATATATATATATATATATTATAATCATCGCAAAAGAAAAGAGAATAAAACAAAGGACACACCAAATGCAAGGGGAAGCAAATATTTAAAAGAATAAATATCAATCTAAATATACTATATATTCTTACAAGGTTTGTATAACTGTGAGACTAAGTATCAAATATAAAACTACCATAACACATTCAGACTCTTGCTTTTGGAAGACTACTGTATTGAACTGGTCAGACTCTACACTTATCATACTAACCGTCCTCTCCTCCTTTTATTATACAACGATCATTTAAGTGGAACATGGAACATCATATATCTCATCCAAACAGAGCTAACTTCACTAGTTCCCTAAGTATGATTCTCTTTCATATCATATTGTCTGTCCTGTGAAACCTCTTTGGACTCTCACCACCTAGTTATCATTATATGAGTTAAATACTAGTAGAGTCAAGATCATTATGTGAGTTAAATACTAGTAGGGTTAGGGTCAGAATAGTCTCACATCATAAGTTTCTTTCAATATGTTAGAAAAATGATTAATCAAATAATATTGTTAATAATAAAAATATGAAATAATATAATAATAATTATTAGAGCAATAATAATTAATGTATAAAAATAAGGTTAAAATACTTCATTGGTCCATATTTTTGTTCCAAAATCTCAAATAGGTCCTCAAATTTTTTTTAGTCTCAATTAGGTCCATATTATGTCCATTCCGTTAATATAGTGTTAACGGTGTTAAGGATGTGTCACGTGTCAGCTTCTCATTTTTTTTGAATTTTTTTAAATTTTTTATTTTTTGAATTTTTTTTAGAATTATTTATGCCACGTGCCACGTGTTAAGTCAGTAAGGTGACACATGCCAAATCATTATCTGAATCTCAATTTGATCTGTATATTTGTTATTTTGATTCCATTTTGGTTCGTAATTTTTTAAAAATTTTCCAATTTCATCCCTCCAAATTGAAACCAAATTTAACTTTTATACAAATTTTATAATGATATTTTTATTAAACATTTTAATAATGTTATGTTTATTCTTATTTAAATTTTACATTAAAATTTACTTATATATTATTTTAAAATTTTAAAATATTTATTTTAACTTGTTACAAAATTGTTTTAAATAATTTATATACAAATGTTATAGTTGGTTTAAAAATAACAATTTTATAAATTTAAATATAAAATTTTAAAACAATTTTGTAAAAAGTTAAAATAAATATATTTAAAATTTTAAAATAAATAAATAGAGTTTAATGTAAAATTTAAATTTAAATAAACTTAATATTTTTTAAAATGTCATAAAAATATTACTTATAATAAAAATATCATTATGATATTTATATAAAAGTTAAATTTGGTTTCAATTTGGAGAGGGTGAAATTGAAAATTTAAAAAAAAAAATCGACTGAAAAGTAATCAAAATAACAAATATATGGACTAAATTGAGATTCAGACAATGACTTGACACGTGTCACCTTACTGACTTGGCACGTGGCACAATATTGACGTGACACGTGACATGAATAATTTTAAAAAAGTAAAAAAAAAATAAAAAATGAGGAGTTGACACATAGCACATCCTTAACACCATTAACATCATACTAACGGAATAAACCTAATTGTTACGCATTTTCAAAAATATGGACCTAATTGAGACTAAAAAAAATCTTAGGACTTTTGAGATTTTGGTAGGGGTGGGCAAAAAATCTAGTTTTCTTGATCCAATCCACTTTTGCTTCAATTCAATCCATTTAAAAACCATTTTATTAAAAATCTAATCCATTTAAAATCCATTTTAATGGATCTGGATTTCAATCTAATCTATATTTTATATATTTTATGGATTAGATATCCATTCTATAAATCAAGATTTTTAAATATGGATAATAATAAAAAAATCCAATCCAAATTTTCAATTTAAGTTTTCAGTTGGGTTAGGCTAAAGGTTGAGATGGACTAGGCTAAATTCAAACTCGGACGGGCCTTGTTGGATTACTTATACGGACCGGGCAGGACCGACGACCCTGAAGGGCCAGACGGGTCCGATAACCAGAACAGGTTTTGCAAGCCTAAAGACATGAACGGGCTAGGCGAGACCGAAAAACCGGACGAGTTGATCAGGCCCAACGCCCTGAAAAGTCGGGTGAGCCCGATGACCTGAACGGGTCAGGTGGCCAGAAGACCCAAACAGACCAAGCAAGCATGATGACCCAAACGGGCCAAGCGGACCCGAAGACCCGAATGGGACAAGCGAGTCCAATGACCCGAACGAGTTAGGTGGGCCCAAAGACCCGAACGAGTCAGGTGGGTCCAAAGACCCAAACGAGCTAGCCGGGCCCGATGACCCGAACGAGTCTAGCGGGCCTAAAGACCAGAATGGGTCAGGCGGGCTCGATGACCCAAACGGGTTAGACGAGCCCGAAGACTCGAACGGGCCAAGTGGACCCAATGACCCGAATGGACCAGGTGGGCCCAAAGACCTGAACGAGCCAGGTGGGCTCGATGACTCAGATGGGCTGGGATGGGTTGACCCAATGACTCGGACGGGTCGTGCCCAATGACCTGTACGGACTGGGCAGGCCCGACGACCGTGATGGACCGAGCGGGCTCGACGACCCAGACAGACTAAGTCGACCTAATGACCCAGACAGGCTGAGTTGACCCGACGACTTAGATGGATATTGCCAGACGACCCGTACAGACCGGGTAGGCCCAATGCCAGAATGGGCCAGGCGGGCCCAAAGACCTGGATGGGCTAGGCCGGACCGTCCTGACGATTCAAACGGGTTGTGCCCAATGACTTGTACGGACTGAACAAGCTCGAGACCCTGATGGACCGAGCGAGCTCGACGATCAGAATAGGTTGAGTGGTGTTGGCCTTAAAGACACAAGTTTTAGAAGATTCAATTTAAATTTCTTTTATAAAAAATGGATTCTGGATTTTGAACTTGATCCAAATATTTGGATTGGATTTAAATCTTGATCCAAATATGTGGATCTGGATTTAAAAAAAATCCAAACTTGTTTTTGCTGAAAAAATAGATTTGGGTTGAAATCTAATTCAATTATTTGAATCTAAAATGGATGTGGATTGGATCATTAAAAATCCAATCCATGCCCACCCCTAGATTTTGGAACAAAAACATGGACCAATGAAGTATTATAACCTGGAAATAATAATCCTATTGCACTCGAAAACCACTTCATAAGATAATTTTTAAAAGACAAGTTTAATTTTACTTGACCATCTCCTCAATTTTTTATATGAAGATAATATTTTTCTTTTCTTTTATCAGCACACACATGATCATAAGCATGATATAAAAAAAATCATTTTAATTTCATGTCATAAAAATATTTTTAAGTTCATAAATCTGATAAAAAAAGATTTATTATCGGTCATTTTTTTTCATATAAATATCAAGATATTTTTTTCCTTTGCAAATGTATAATTTCATAACTCAATAATAGTTTTAGTATGACAAACATTTTATAATTATTTTGATACAAAACACTTAAAATATATTCATGATCTAGAACATCTATATCAATTGAAAGAGTATAAGATATTAAATCATAAATTAATATAATAGAAAATACATTAGCTTTAGACATCACAAAAAATTATTCAATAAGCTAGAATTTTCTTTATCCATAATTTCATTTATTGTTACCAATAGAATATAAACAATTATACACATAAATTTTTAGGCTTGATTGAGACTGATTTAATTATAACCATACCAAACACATTAGTTCATAAAATGTGTTTTCAGTCCTAAGACCTATATTGTTTTTAATTTTAGAAAAAAATAAGATTTTTCTCTCTATGAATGTTAGAAAAAATGATTAATTAAAAAATACTATTAATAATAAAAATATAAAATAATATAATAGTAATTATTAGAGCAATAATAATACTATGACATATATATAAATCAACGAATATTAATGAGAGATCAATAATTATAATAACAATAAAAAATAAAAAATAAAGGAAAGGAGTAGAAATATATCGGGTTGAGATGTGCATAACGCTATCCTTAGAGATAAAGCGTCCCTACTGCACAAGACAAAACAAAATCATATGCACTTCTTTCGCAAGATACAACAACTTGTTAGATTGATCGAGTGCAGTGAAAGTTCTCTAAACCTTATAAACACAAGATAATATAGAGAATAAAAGAATAACACTTTTGACATAAATATAGTGTTTGTTGTGTTTTCCCTATACACCTAGGTGATATTTATAGGTAGAGAAGAGAAACAAATGAGTAAATTGGAATAAGAATATAATCGTTAACCATAAATAACATTAACCCATAAAATTAAAAGTCCATGAAAAAGATTACTAATGATAAAATTTTATTTTAATTATTTATTTTTTAAATTATATTACAATATTTTCAAGAGAAATATACTTAACATCATCCTAGTATTTTTTATTCGAAATAGTTAATTTGACAATCACAACAGACTAAACTTTGTCCTAGCGTGATAGTTGAGTTTGTAAAATAAACTATAATAGATTCTCTATTTATAATTTATCTTTTTAATAATAAAATTATAAAATTCATTCCTTCAAATTTCTCTCTCTATTTTTCTTATATCATATCATATGGGATATCTTCACCATCATCTGTATTTCATAACAAGACCTCGTACAATGTAACCCCTTATAAAAAAATATCATTTTCAAATTTGTCTATATTTTAATTTTATCATGTTCTCAAGATAGTTACACAAGCTATTCATTTTTTCAGCAGCTTTCTACAAAATCAAATTTTAATTATCTTATCATTTTACAACCCTACACTCTCATGAACATTTTTACACGACTTACAAGCACAAAACATAAAAAAAAAAAACCCAAATTTTACATTCAATCCAAGCTCGAAAAGTTCAGAATTTTTAAAATAAAAATTCAAATTAAAAACATACAAATTTAAACGATTAGCTCCCTCATCTTTTCTTTTATGCCAGCTCTTCTAACCCATTCAAACAATTACATTTTTTTACAACATATTCAGTCCCAACAAATTTCTCTATTTCAACCTTTTCCATAGTCACATATTTATATTTCTACGGTTCAGCTCAAACACAATTTCTCAACCACAATTTCTCAAACCTTCTTCGCTCATAAAAATATCACCAATATCAACACTATTTATCAAACTCACTTATTATAAAAATTCTCAAATTTAAGCACAGATGGAGTCACATCATTTGTGTCAAAATCCATACATTCAACCATATAACAATGTTCTTTCTTTCCTAAAGAGCTCCATCCATGCATTGAAACCTTCTATCTACATAACAAAATATGTCCAAATAACAATCAAGACACAAGATTAGAGTCTCAACTAAAGAAAATGTCATAAAGAACAAATGGAGGCAACATGCAAAGCAAAAAAGAACTTGCATGTAGGCGAAAACAATTTGATACATATAGTGAATTAACAAAATTTTGATCTCACTGAATGAGAATTTTGGTAAAGTTTGTTGTGTAGATTACTCTAATAGTGGTGAATCTTGAAAAGAATTAGAATTAAATCATAAATTTATGATAGGAAAAAAGAATTTTTGAAAAAAAATAGGATTAGAGAGAAGAAAGAACTTTCTAAAAGAGAATAAGATATGATTTGAGATTAATTTTGGAAATTGAGACATCATACAAAATATTTTTATCAGATAGTTAGTATAATTTTAATCGATCATCATTTGGTATGTTTTTAAATTAGGCGTGGTTCTTAAAGTAATTGGCACATTAGTTCAAGACTTAGATGTAGTCAAACTAGTATTAATAAAATCACGGCCATGTTATAAAAATAGCAAGGATAATGATATTTTGATTACTAAATTTTGACATCTTTCTCTTACAATATGAGATGATATTTTCTAAGTGATTTTAGAATATTGAAAATGAGAAAATGAAAAAATGGAAAACCACTTAAATGACACTTAAGATTATAAAAGAAATTTTTCAAAATTTAGTAGTCAAAAATCACTTTATTTTCTTATTATTATTTTTGTTTAAATTTAGTTTATTACCAAAGCAGTTCGATTTTTTGTTCAGTTTAAATTTAAACATGATAATATTTTAAATTTACCTTTATTTCATTCTCCACCTTTCTTCTTAGCTCCTCTCTTTCTTCTTTTTCTCTACTTTTCAACCACCCAGTCTCTTATTTTTCCTCTCCACAACCAAAATTAATTATAGGGAATAACAGTGGATTAAAATAATAATAATAATAATATCCGACTTAAGTTATTGATTGATTAGTTTACTTTATCTACATTAATAATAAAAATTGATTATTATTTGAATAGAATTATTAACTTTCCTAATTAATCTAATATGTGATACTTTAAAAATTAAATTATTAATTATATTGTAAACCTATCAAAGGATTTTTACAAAGTTTATATCAATATAAAATTCAACCTAGACTTACACAAAAGCATACATAAATATAAATATTTATAGAAAAATAAGTCAAAACAAAATATCTATTCTCATCCAAACATTTATCCTACACCTATGTCCACCTCCATATGCTTGTACACATAATACAATGTCATCGTAATTCACAACATAAACAACGCATACAAGGATAAACAATTGAAACAAATTTGTAACTTAAGAAAATAAATAAATATATATATATATATATATATATATATATATATATATATATATATAAAAGATACATTTTAATTAAAACTCAAAAACAGTTCAATTTTATTCAACATCTACATAAAAAACAACATAGACCACACAAGATTTATACATAAAGGATATTTAACCAACAAAATATCAAACATGTAATAAGTATGTTCTCCAAAGACTAACATACAATTCAATCCAATATTAGCAAGCGAACCTGAGAATAATGAATCAAGATAAATTCAGTATATTTTAAGATTATCATTTACTCCCTTTTGAAGATTGTTGTACAGGAAATTGAAAATTTCTCTAGGAAATATTTGTTCATAATGTGTTTTGATGAGATGAGAGGAGTAATTTATAATGTCGTTCGATACTTAACTTAGATGTTACCTAAGTAAGTGTATCCTTATAAGCATATTGAACTTGATATTTGTGCTTAATGATTTTATAGGTGTAATGGAAAGGGAATGCATGACATCTTAACATGAGTGGAACTTACTACAAGCTGATTCAATGTCATTGGCATACACTTTCAGAGCACATGTTCAATGGAACAAAGTGATTTTTTTCTTTTTCATTTACCTTCTTTAACTGTTTCATGTAGTGGTATGAACCTCTTTAGATGTGAAGAGAATTAAAGTGCTTCAGTTGTTGAAAATATGTATAAAATGATAAGGGCTATTTGCTATTTGTATGTAGTCTCAAAAAAGTCAATATAGGATTATGTGACATTTATTTTTTGTAGAGTGTTTAAAGTAAATAGACCAATTTATTTTTTTTATATATATATATATATATATATATATATATATATATATATATATATATGTATATGTATATATATACATATATACATACATATATATGTATATATATATATGTATATATATATATATATTGTAAGGATTATAAAATATGTTTTTTTATATATATTTAAGTTACCTACGAATAATTTCGTAGGTTAGTTATTTACGATAAATTTCGTAAGTATGTTATCTACGAAAATCTTTGTAGGTAAGTTATCTACGAAATCCTTCGTAGATAACTCAAATACTTTTCCCACGAGATGTTTTCGTAAATAATTTTTTATGTTGCGTTTTCGTAGATAAAATTCGTAAGTATGTTATCTACAAACACATATTTCGTAGATAAAGTTACCTACAAACTATTTACCTACAAAATTTTTTTCATAAATAATTCGTAGATAACATCAAATTAATTTTGAAAATTACCCATTACCTACGAAATAATGCCGTGGATAACAATCATATTTCTTGTATTAAATGTGTAAAAACTCCCTCTTAGTTTCTCACCAATTGATGAGTTCATGTCACTTAGATAGTTAGTGAAGCAAGATGATATATGTTATAACATAAGTGTCAATACTTAATACACAAATCAAACAACAATTTAAATATCATATGTGATATGTGATCACAAATTCATATAAGCTTCATCATTCTCAATAATCATTTTTGTATAACAAAATTAATTTAAATAAAATTACAAATAAATTAATATATAAAATAATAGTAATTTTTCATTTATAATAATAAATATTCAAATATTATTGTTAAATATCACGCATAGAAAAAAAGTTTATTTTTTTAGCTTGAGTGAAAAATATCCCCGTTTTAAGGAAAATTTTGGTAGAAATTAGACAATGCTATTTTTCTTAAGGGAAATATTATTTGCTTGAGTGAAATATGGTCAAAAGTAAGGTTATTTCAGCTTTATTTTTGCTTGAGTGAAAGGTTGAGAGCAACGTTTAATTCTATGTTCGATTTTTGCTTGAGTGAAAATTTTCCACTTCAGAAAAAAATTAGAAAATCAACCTCATAAAGTAAATGAAAGTATATTTCATAGTTAATTCCAAAAGTATTTCAATAATACAATATAATATGATTAGGTAAAAATGTTTTCTCATTCCTACGAGACAATAAGATTATGAAAGAGATAAGGATAGAAATCTTCGACAGAAAGAAGAGAATAAATTGCAGAGAAATAGGAGGAGAAGAAAGAATAAAAGAAGGTAAAAGAGATTTAACAGAATAAATCAAAACGCGTTCATCAAAATTAAATATATTTTCAATTTAAATTTAAACTCGATTTGGTCTATCTATTAAATTTAAATTTTACAAGTATGATTTAAGATTTAAAGATGTAAATTAATTTTAAAAAAAGAAAGAAAAAAAAACTAAATAAAACATAAACAAATTAATGACCTATTTTATTAAAAAATATTTTGTAATTAAAAATACATAAAATAATATTTAAAAATATAATATTATAAAAAGCTTGTGAGAATTTAGAAAATAGAAATTTAAAATTAGTAAGTGTTTAAAATAATGGAACTCAATTATTTTATTATTAAAAAGTATTAAATATAAATAGAAATCTAATAAACGAGTTTCGTTAGTTATAAACACTTTATCTCTCTAAGAATTGTTTCTAAAATCCTCTCTGCCTTCTCTCTAAGTTTCCGACTCCTGTAATCATATGTTCAACAATCAGAGACCACTAGAGGGATCCCTACGACACGCCCTACGTTGTTTTTGTCCGATCAATTTCTCAAACAGAGGAGAGTTGGGGACTTTGTCGGGTTGTGAGGTGTATTAGAACTCTCTGTGAACTGTCTGTATAGTATCTCAAGGAAAGCTAATATTTGTCATGTCTCACAAACCTGTTAGAAATGTTATTATATGATTATTCTGTAATTGACTGATATGTTTGATATGTGAACTGAGTTGTGATGTTTGAAAACGATAAATACTTAGGTTTTCTTTGTTGTTTGAGAATAATTGCATGCTATAGGTGTAATTGGATGCAATTGGTGTAAATATTTTGATAGAATTAATGTTTGATACTCGAATGGTCTCTGTAGAGGTTTTGGAGTTGTATATATTGGTTGAATAAATATAATTTTGCTTAAATCAGCTTCTGCAGAATTGTGTACATTTGCTTATTCACTCGACAAGTCTACTCGTTGGGCGAATGAATTGATCTGCATAATTATGCAAAACATTGATTTGCAGAATTATACAAATTCACAATATTTTTAATAATATTTTTTAAAATAAAACATGTTATCACATTTAAATTGGAAATTTTAATTTTAGTACTATACATAATATTTATTAGTAATAATAAGTATAGAATAAAAATCTATGTAAAAATTAAAATAAAACATCTTATCGTACTAAAATTTAAATAATACACATTATATTTGTTTATAATGACAAATTTATGTATAAAACTAAAAATGAAAAACTAATATTTAGGTTTTGTTTTAGAAAAGTATTAATTTCTTAAGTTTTTTTTTTCTTATCTATTTTGACCGGCTATCTGATTATTTGACCGAATCTTTTTAAGTGGTGGTTTATTTGAATTTAAATCATTTACCTGATGGGTTCGTAGACCTTTCAGGTGTGTATCAAAACATGGATAATTTGAATTTGATTTTTAATTTTAAGTTTTAATATTTCGCATCAATAAATACGTTTGATTTCAATTTTCATAAAATAATTTATAATTGTCATCATTTGGAAAAGTTTTATCTCATTAATTATTTTATATTAATAATATAGGGTACTGTCTGTTGATTTTCAAGCAAAGTAAACTCCTGAATGATAAAAATCTAAACCCAACAGGTATATAATCTATTATTTTCCTGATTTTTGTTATTTTCATTTGTATGTTTTAAAAGAATATATTATTATGTAATAAATAGAATGTTTATTTCAAGGTTTTTCTCTAAAAGAAATTTTTATTTAAATTTTAAAATATTCAAACAATATCAAATTAGCTGTCTAAAATTGATTTGAAGTTAGCAACCTTAAATAATTTTGGCTACACAGGTAAAATGTTATACCGAATTTCGTTATTATATTATTTTTACGATAAAAACATTGAAACATAAATGAATATAAAACGTTATCTTCGCCCCCAACTCATAAAAGACAATTTAAAAGAATGGATGGCATTAGAAGGGACGTGGAAAATGTTCTCTTTTTCAGACTAAAAGATTTGTTTATACGATAAAGAAATAAACTTTCCAATTCCACATCATTCATGAAAAGAAATCTTAACTAGGAAAAAGATACCCGATACATCTGCATGTGTTAGTAAGGAAACTTTTTATCATTAATTAAATATTAATTGAATACATCAGTTTAAAGTGGAAGATATTTGTGAATGCATAAATTTAATCTCATTTTTTATATTATACAGTACTAGTATTTAGGCAGAGTTAGAAATTATGAATAACGTCTGACTAATCAATCAACATAGATAATGAGAAGGTGGAGATAATAATGGTAACATAATTAAGGGTTAGACATAGCATAGTAGTAGGAGTGTGATTAAAATTCAATTAGAGTAGTAATGAGAAAGGGGCTAAAGAGTGTGTCGTGTAGCGGCCACACGTGGTTGGCATGTGGTGATGATAGGGAAAAAACTGTTGCAGAGGAGTGGAAGAATGTGACGTTTACTTAACGAAGATGAACGGCGTGGATCTGGTGCAGCGGGTGCAGGGTTAGGAAAGCAAAGGCATCTTTCGTTAATGTTTTTGGGACCTCCTTCCATAACGTAAAGAGCGAGGGACACGCAGTGTGTGCAACTGGCCCACCACTATGTGTCTGGTGGGGTGTACTGTTCCCAATCCCACCACCATTTATTATTATTTATTATTAATATTACTATTATTATTTTTATTTTTCCATAGAATATCAAACCATACCACCGTACCTTCTCACAGGGAAAATAAAAAAGAAATAAAATTCACATTCACATCGCAATCATCATCAACAGCAGCACCAGAAACACCGTTCCCGTCCACAGAACCTGTTCGCCATTCGCGTGCTCACTTACCGACATCCACTCGCCGCCGATCTGCGTTGCTTCTCACGCCGAACCTAAGACGTACAGGTATATTTCTCCTCGCTTCATCTTTAATTTCTTCTTGAATTGTACTTTATTAGCCTTTTTTAATGTTTTAATTTTTCTTTCTGGTGTTTTTGTAGATAAACTTTTTTTTTTTGTTGAAGATAGGGAGGGGAGGTTGTGGGTTGTGGCTTGGTACTTGAGCTAAGCAAGGACTCTGGTTGACTTTGGAAATTGGAAGTTTTGGTTGTCATGCAGATTGTGCTTAATTGGAACCATGGTTGCGTGGGGTTACTATTTTTGGGACTGTTGGGGTGGAAGTAAGGTTAATTGGTTGTGATTCCGTGTGGTTAACTTTGTACTGTGAGTGAATTAAGTTGAGGATTTTAGTGACCGGGGTTTTTGGTTGTGACCATGGAGGCTAGATTTGGTGCGGAAGCTTATCATTTTTTTGGCGTGGGTGCTTCGTCGGATTTGAGGGGTGTGGGGAAGAGGTCCTCGGAGTGGGACTTGAATGATTGGAGATGGGATGGCGATCTGTTCATAGCAAGCCGGTTGAATCCAGTGCCAGCGGATGGTGTGGGAGTGGGACAGCAGTTTTTCCCTCTAGGGTCTGGGATCCCGGTGGTTGGAGGTCCCTCCAACAGTTCTTCCTGCTCTGAGGAACTAGATCCTAGGGATCCCAAGGGGAACAAGGAAGGGGACAAGAAAAGGAGAGTTATTGTGCTGGAGGATGATGGTTTGAATGAGGAAGCGGGTCCTCTTAGTTTAAAGCTTGGTGGGCATGCTTCTGCAGGGGTGGATAGGGAAGTTGCGAGCTGGGATGGTATGAATGGGAAGAAGAGTAGAGTATCTGGAAGTACTTCAAATCGAGCTGTTTGTCAGGTGGAGGACTGCAGTGCTGATCTGAGCAAAGCTAAGGATTATCACAGACGACATAAAGTTTGTGAGATGCATTCCAAGGCCAGTAGGGCACTTGTCGGAAACGCAATGCAGAGATTCTGTCAACAATGTAGTAGGTAATTTTCCGCTCTTTATTTTTTGGTTTCAGCTTTTTCTGCAGTTGATCAGTTCGAATTTGTTTAACTTGTTTGCAGTTAGTTTAAAGGGAATAAATGGTATTAATTACGATGCGAAGATGTAGTAAATCTTGAAACTTATAAATAATAATTTGATACAACTGAATATCACAATCAGTATCTTTTGGCTGTCCTTCAAACAATCGTTTGTTATTTATTTTCATGCAAGCATATAAAGTTTACGGCACTCTATCAACAGGTTTCACATGCTTCAAGAGTTTGATGAAGGAAAGAGAAGCTGCAGAAGACGCTTGGCGGGACATAATAAACGAAGAAGGAAAACTAATCACGAACCTGTTCCTAGTGGAAGTTCATTAAATGATGATCAGACTAGTAGCTATCTGTTGATAAGTTTATTGAAGATACTTTCAAATATGCACTGTGAGTATTTCTTTAATCTTTGTATCTAGCGCCCAGAGCAGTTGATTCCATGTGATATGCTTGATTATTTTATGTATGGCATTGCTTGGTTCTTGTTTCTCTAGTTTGAAAGGATGAACAAATATGGTATATAAAACCTGTATTTTTTTGAAGCAAGACATTACTATAGGCCAAATTTTCACCTAAATTAATGGCAAGTTGTAACTAAACCAATGCATTGCTTTAGCAGAAAGATGCATGGAGTAATTTCTTTGGGTTGCCCTTAATTTCTTTGGAAAGTAGTGTGACAAATGGATAACAAGATTGGGACTGTTGTGGATTTTAAGTGTTTTTTTTTTTATTCCTTGCCTTATCAGGGACCGAATATGTTAAAAGATGACTAAAATTATTGATATATAATATATGTTAGCTTTCTAGAAGAAGGATGTCTAGCAGGTTAGGAGAGGGCAACAGAAATGGTTTGGGCTTGATTTTTATCTTTACCTAGCAAGCCCTCATCTCAAGGTTAATTTTAACTAATAAGAATTTGTAGGTATGTTGACGGACAAATTGTGGGACAAATGTTTTTTCAATTTTGGTAATTAGATGCACTGTCTTGTTATTAAACTCTCATAAAATGCTAAGTATTTCTTTTGAATGAGTTACTAATTCAATTAAACTTCCTGTTGCTCTTGCTGATGCACTGGAAGGTTGTCCTAAACCTTTGCTCTTCCTACTTGTGACAACATCTACTTTTAGTAATTAGCATCTGAAATCTATTTCTAGTGCTTTAATTGCTGGTCAGGCCCAATCATCTTTTTGTTCTGTCAACTTTCCTGAGGAGAGGGCAATAAAATAAATCTAAATTAGAACTCCGACCTGGTGATTATTTGCTATTTGAATTTTTTTTTCCAATTGGTGTCTTTGTTTTTTAGGCACTTACGTTTTAGGCCTTGTTAAAAGCCTGATTATGTTCACTACTGATTAATATTATGCACTATATTTCCACATTGCACTAGAAAGAGTACCTATGATAATATAAATCCGTGACAAATTATTTGACAAAACAACTTTATTCCACTTGGAATTTCTTAAGCAATGTGGAGATACAGTGCATAATATTAATCAGTAGTGTCAATCTTATGTGATGTTATATGATCTCATTAGACTAATTATTTTAAGCACATATTTATTGCTGCATATGGTTAGTCTGACATTTGCGATCTTTTAGTTTTATGACATCTAAATTGTGTTTGCTTAATAAGACTATTCACGTTCATTTTTCTGATCTGTACTTCTGCTACAACTGAGAAGTTTTTAGGGGATGGATAATTGATTCTTTAATTGAATTATAGCTGACAGGTCAAATCAGACTACAGATCAGGATCTACTAACTCATATTCTGAGGAGTCTTGCTAGTCAGAATGGCGAGCAAGGGGGCAAGAGCATTTCTAACCTTTTGCAAGAACCAGAGAATTTGTTGAGAGAAGGTGGTTCATCAAAGAAGTCAGAGATGGTGTCAACTTTATTCTCCAATGGTTCTCAAGGCTCCCCAACTGTTACAAGACAGCATGAAGCTGTGTCCATGGCTAAACTGCAGCAACAAGTAATGCAGGCACATGATGCTAGGGCCTCTGATCAGCAAATTACATCTTCTATAAAGCCTAGCATGTCAAACAGTCCTCCGACCTACTCAGAAGCCAGAGACAGTACTGCTGGACAGATCAAGATGAATAATTTTGATTTGAATGACATATATATTGACTCAGATGATGGTATGGAAGATCTAGAAAGATTGCCTGTCTCAACAAACCTTGTAACTAGCTCTCTTGATTACCCATGGGCACAACAAGATTCTCATCAGTCAAGTCCACCTCAAACAAGTGGAAATTCTGATTCTGCTTCTGCCCAGTCTCCTTCTAGTTCCAGTGGAGAAGCTCAGGTATGTTTGTCTTGTTGCATTACTTTGAATTGGCTATTCTATAGTGTACTTGTTCTTTTCTACACTGTCCATACAAAAAAAAAAAACACAATTCATTCCCATAATTATGTGATTTTCAATAGAAAAAAGGATAGAAATTACCGTGTAATATAATATGGACTTAAGGAAGTGTATTGTCTTGGTTCATAGACTTCTGATGCCACCTTGGTGCCAGTTTGATTGTAAAACTATAAAAACGGTGAACTGCTTCATTTAGCCGCTGGGCTACAAAGCTGTTACCTCAAGCCAGTGATAGGCCGAGTCTGCTGTTGCTAAGTTTAAAGGGAAAAATAGTTTTTATTGCAACTGCTTTCCCTATGCCTTCTGAAAACATGAAATTTCTTTGCTCATGTATTTAGCTATCTACTCCTTCCCGTGTTTTATTTAACCCTCTTGTGCCCCCTCCCGCAGCCCAAAACAAAATCTTTGACAAGAAAGCACAAAAATATTCCCCATCTTTTACTTGGGTTGTTGATTCCTTTTTTATGCATTTAATTATTATTGAGATTGTTTTCATTTATTTAATGGTTAACTTTTTTTCTGATCTTTCAGAGTCGCACAGATCGAATTGTTTTTAAGCTCTTTGGTAAAGAGCCAAATGATTTTCCTCTTGTACTTAGAGCACAGGTACTTTATGCGTTCCATAGCCACTGACTTATTATTGTCTTTTACTTGAAATTTAATAACACTTGAGGGTTTCAATTGCCAGATTCTTGACTGGTTATCTCACAGTCCTACTGATATGGAGAGCTACATAAGGCCCGGTTGTATTGTTTTGACCATTTATCTGCGTCAGGCTGAGGCTTCGTGGGAGGAAGTAAGTCTATTCCTTATAAAACTATTTACACGTGGTTTTGTATTTTAACTGGGACACTCTTGACCTTGTATACTTTACCCCCTTCTTTGCAGCTTTGCTATGATCTGACTTCCAGTTTGAATAGGCTGTTGGATGTCTCTGATGACACTTTTTGGAGAAATGGATGGGTTCACATCAGGGTGCAGCATCAGATGGCCTTCATTTTTAATGGTCTCTTGCCATGTCTTGTTTTTTGTCATTGTTGTTTTTAGGGGATCAAGATAACAGGAGTCAGATTTATTTTTCAATAATCTAGTGTATTATGTGTACAAGTTTCAAGTTGCTGTTACTAGTCATCTATGTTAAACTCATTTATCTATATTTAACTTATGTCTTAACCACATATATAACTTTACGTGGTGGATTGCTTTGAGCATTAATATTGTTCTATGGGACTTCTAATGCTGTCAACAGTCTACATTGCTGTTATGTGATTTATGTTTGAAATAACTATATTATTCATGAATATCAGTATTTATATGTCATTATGACTGATTGTTTTTCTTACGGCAATTTTCATGCTGCAGGTCAAGTTGTCATAGATACTTCCTTACCCTTCAGAAGTAACAACTATAGCAAGATTTTGACTGTTAGTCCAATTGCTGTGCCAGCATCAAAGAAAGCTCAATTTTCTGTTAAGGGTGTCAACCTGATACGCCCTGCCACTAGGTATTGCTTTGTGAATTCTCAATCCTTTGCATGGTTTATGGAGTATCTGAGTTCCAGGACATCGTTTAAATATATCTATGTTTTTGTTGAACTACCATGTTATATGACCCTTAAACCTACCATCAGGTTAATGTGTGCTTTAGAAGGGAAATATCTGGTCTGTGAAGATGCTCATATGTCAATGGATCAGGGCTCCAATGAGCCTGATGAACTTCAGTGCGTCCAGTTTTCTTGTTCTGTCCCTGTGATGAATGGAAGAGGATTTATTGAGGTGCTTTTTCTTCATTCTCCCAAATTATCAACCCTAAAATGTAGGGATGAACAGGCTAGTTTTTCCATGAAGAAGAAAAGCACACTTATATATTAGCTTGTTATTACTTTTATTGTATGGGACACTTTCATTCACGCTGGTTACTGTTAAGTATTACTAATGTCCTAACTCATGAGTTCTGTCAGTTGATTCTTATTGACACTAGCATGCATGTGTTTACTAGTGTCATTTTTTATCTTAAGATAGGCAAATGTTGTACTAATGCTATGTGGCTGAGCTTTATTTTTGAAACTTTTGTTTTTTCTAATTTGCTAGATTGAGGACCAGGGTTTGAGTAGCAGCTTTTTTCCTTTCATTGTTGTGGAGGAGGATGTTTGCTCAGAAATCTGTACACTTGAGCCTCTTCTAGAAATTAGTGAAACTGACCCTGATATTGAAGGGACTGGAAAAGTTAAAGCCAAAAATCAAGCCATGGATTTTATTCATGAAATGGGTTGGCTTCTGCACAGAAGCCGGTTGAAATTAAGGATGGTTCACTTGAACTCTACCGTTGATCTCTTTCCATTGAAACGGTTCAAGTGGCTTATTGAGTTTTCCATGGATCATGATTGGTGTGCAGCAGTGAAAAAACTTCTAAATCTATTGCTTGATGGAACTGTAAACACAGGAGATCATCCTTCCTTGTATCTTGCACTTTCAGATATGGGACTCCTTCACAAAGCTGTACGAAGAAATAGCAAGCAGTTAGTGGAGTTGCTTTTGAGATATGTTCCTGAGAATATTTCAGATGAACTAGGACCTGAGGTCAAGGCTCTAGTTGATGGAGAGAACAAGACCTTCTTGTTTAGACCTGATGTTGTGGGTCCAGCTGGTTTGACACCACTCCATATAGCAGCTGGGAAAGATGGTTCCGAGGATGTGCTCGATGCTTTAACTAATGATCCTTGCATGGTAAAGTTTCTGCTACATCAAATTATATATCACTGAGGATTGACTTTTACTAAGTCGGAGATTTTCTTCACAGTTTTATTTGGACCACCTCCATCACTGCATTAACTCTTGCACATTCTGAATCCAAGTGCTGCATTTAGCTGTTACAGTATTTGAATTTTTGTCACCATTGCACACTGCAGTTTTTATTATTTTGGGCATCATTAACCTGTGTTGTCCGAAAACAAAAATCTGTATGCCTGGTTAGCTACAGAACTACTCACGCCACCAATATTGTCTGACTTTGAATGAGCTGAAATCTTGATAAAAATCACCTTTTCTTTTTCTGATTTTAAGCCGTTGGAAATCTGGAGCTTAATGTTTTCAGGTTAGTTAATATGGAGTTTTTAATACAGGTTGGAATTGAAGCATGGAAAAACGCTCGTGACAGCACAGGCTCTACACCCGAGGATTATGCACGTTTACGTGGTCACTATGCTTATATTCACTTGGTGCAGAAGAAAATTAACAAGAGACATGGAGCAGCTCATGTGGTTGTTGAAATTCCAAGTAACACGACAGAGAGCAATACAAACCAGAAGCAAAATGAGTCATCCACTAGCTTTGAGATTGGAAAGCCTGCAGTTAGGTTTAGCCAAGGGCATTGTAAACTCTGTGACAGTAAAATTTCCTGCAGAACCGCAGTAGGTAGGTCTTTGGTGTACAGACCTGCGATGCTCTCAATGGTAGCCATAGCTGCAGTATGTGTCTGTGTGGCCCTTCTGTTTAAGAGCTCTCCTGAAGTAATATGTATGTTCCGACCCTTCAGATGGGAAACTTTGGACTTTGGAACAAGCTAAGGTCCATTAACTTGCAACTCAATAAAACTTGATAGGTAATGAAATGTTCGTTCATAGACTGAATGACTGAGATTTTCTGTAGGATTGGTTCTTTGTATTAGCTAAACTGTGCAATATTATTTACGTATTTGTTGTCATTATATGGTCATGTTTGTACAATGTATGTAGATGCCACTCTACTTCAAACTTTATTTGGTAGGATTATTTTAGTGTAATACTTGTGTGGAATATTGCACTCGCCTTTGATTAAACGACGAGTTCGTACAATGGTAATTATAATGAAATATCAACTGTCTAGGGTTGTACCATGTTTGGACTTATTTAAATTATAAGAATAAAATTCCCACAAAAATGTACTAAAAAAATTTTAATTGTTAGTTTTTTTAATAAAAATATTTGATCACGAAATAAGTCAATTTTAAAAAAGAAAGTTATGGTCTTTAAGATTTGTGTTTGGTTCAGCGACGTGATTTTTGACCTTTTAATTAATTTTGGGAATCAAACACGTATTGATTTTGTATTAGAAAATTAATTTTATATTAATTTGATGCATAATCAAACTTCCATGTGTTGTTTTCTCCATCTTATTTTCTTATTCAAATATAAGAAAAACACACTTTGATGAACTCCTAAATTTAGAACATCCATTTTCTTCCCTCTTCCTTTTTCATTGTTCCTTTTTCATCTTCAAATTTTTTGTTGATCCTGCATTATCTTCTTCCTTTCACTTTCACTTTCCCTTTCCCTTTTCTTCTTTATACCTCCATTTATAGCATGATGTAATAATTAATGATGGTGATCGTACTGATTATGTGTAATGTTGTGAATATTCTATAGAAATTGTAAATATTTTGCTTGCAAATAATATGGAAATAAAATTTATTCAAAAGATGCAGGTTGAAAAGGTAGATGAAATTGAAAATTAGTGTTATAAACTTCCCTTTTATTTAGTATTTGCATTATTTTCAATTTAGGTTAATTGTGACAGTGTAATCAAATACCAAGTACCACTTATTTTTGTTTTATTCTTTCCTTGATGATAGGTGCATACAATACTCGATCTTCAAATTTTTTTCATTACCTAATAATAATTTATAATCTCACTTAAATTTATAATTATTTAAATAAATACAGAAGTAAACATAAAACAATTGTTGGATATAAAAATTGTGTACCAAAACACTTTATTTTAATGGGTAAAAATTGACCCCCTCCAGAGCAAACAGCCAAACAAGGGGGTACACATACAGTGAATTTCGATCCAAATTCTACTGCATGGATAATCATCCAACAAAAGCTTAATTTTGAGGCCTCTCCCACTTGAGTGGCTTGACAACTTCCCAGGTGAAGTCAGGGTCCTCCCTTCCAAAGTGTCCATATGCAGCTGTCTTGAGGAACCTGTGGCCACCCCTCTTGAGATCCAAGTTAATGGTGATCATTCCAGGCCTGAAGTCAAAATTCTCCTTCACAAGTTCAAGAATCTCCTTGTCGGGAATCTTTCCAGTTCCATAACTGTCAATAAAAACTGACAATGGGTCTGGAACACCAATCGCATAGGAGACTTGAACAATACACCTGCGTGCAAGTCCACTTGCTACAATACTCTTTGCTGCTTGTCTTGCAACATACGCACCACTTCTATCAACCTTAGTAGGGTCCTTTCCAGAGAAGGCACCGCCTCCATGTGCACCCCACCCACCATAAGTATCAATGATAATCTTTCTCCCAGTAAGACCAGCATCACCATGAGGACCACCAATCACAAATCTACCAGAAGGGTTAAGGTGGAAGATGGTCTTCCCATCCAAGTACTTCTCAGGAATCACTGGCTCGATAACATGCTCCTTAAGATCCGCAGCAATTTGTTCATTAGTCACACTCTCGTCATGCTGGGTGGAAATCAGAACAGTGTGGACACGAACTGGAACCATCGCACCATTCTCATTGTAGTACTCTACTGTCACTTGTGTCTTACCATCTGGTCTCAACCAACCACAGGTTCCATTCTTCCTAACCTCGGTAAGGCGTGCTCCTAGTTTGGTTGCAAGGACATGGCTCAGTGGCATGTATTCCGGGGTTTCATCAGTGGCATAACCAAACATATGACCCTGGTCACCAGCACCAACTTCTTCTGGCCGCTTGGTGAAGTGGCCATGCACACCCTGAGCAATATCAGGACTCTGCTGCTCAATGTTCACCAACACCTTGCATTTGTCAGCATCAAGACCAACATCATCGGAGACAAATCCAATGTTGCGGCAAGTTTTGCGAACAATCTTTTCATAGTCTATGTTGGCTTTGGTTGTAATCTCTCCGAAGACCATGACCATATTTGTCTTGGTGCATGTCTCGCAGGCAACCTTGCTGTCAGGATCCTGTTCTAGGCAGGCATCAAGCACTGCGTCGGAGATCTGGTCGCACAGCTTGTCAGGGTGGCCCTCATTGACGGATTCAGAGGTGAATAGAAATGTCTCTGTTGCCATTTTCTCAAGCTGCACAAAATAGAAAACAAAACAAAATCTTTAGTCTAACATGGCCCAAAAGCTTGAAAAACAAAAGATCCAGCGAAGAACATTGAAGGAAAATCCTTAAATTTGATTCTGAAGCTGACTGAAAACTTTATCTTTGCTTTCTGAAAGTTTCGCTAGGAAAACAAAATCAGTCAAGAGATTAACAAAGTACTTGATCAATTTCTTAGGCTTCTGACAAAGTAGTATAGAATAAAGAACATACCACGAAACATAAAAATAAAATTACATGTCTCACGTAAATTGTATTTTTCTTAAAATAAAACACGACGAGATTGAGATAAAAAATTTGACGAACCGATATTTCTTTTAAGTGCATAATGATAAGGTGGTTCTCTTTTCTTTCTGCATTAGACAAATTTATATATAGTTTCTTGGACGTTGTTTGCGCTGTTTTTTAATCAGAATTAAAATTTTCAAATGATCTGATTAATAAAAACTCTTACAAAAACCTTTTAGATTGTCGAAGTTAAACTCTGATTGCATTTACGTTTTACATTTTTTGTATATCTAGCAGAATTTTATGCAAAACGGACAAAAATACATCCTTCTTCCCGTTTTTTTTCAAAACAATTCATGTTTTAAATAATTTATTTTTCTCAGTTACATAACTATTTAAAATATCTTTCTATTAATTTAGATTACTAATTTTTATATTTATTAAAGAGTGAAATACAAACATACTAGAATTAATTAAATCACTTTAAAATAAGATCTATTCGCTCCAAATTAATACGGATATCAGGGTAGCAAATAACAATAAGTTGTGACAAATACTAAACTTTTTAATAATTCACATTTGTTATTATTAAAATTAGTTGAATCTACTACTCCTACGTAAGACAAGCTAGAAAATAAGGTTTTTAATCCAAACTTTCATCCATAAAACATTTCTTAATCCATAAACAATGATCTTAAAGTACAAAACCACAATGAAAAGAAACATTATCAAACTTTGTACTATGAAAATATGTCACTAGCTAAAGATGAATAAAGGATTGCATTTCAAGTATTTATTTCAATCCAAAATGACGTTAAATTCTAATAAAAAAAAAATATTATCTAAGATCAAAGCATTCTTGTCACTTATCCAATTATAATATTAAAGACGTGAATGGATAAATTTACAATACTTTTATGTCTTAAAACATTTTCTTTCTCTCCATCTATTTGGAGTATGTTTTCATTTGCCAATCCACTAATGTGTTTGGTTAAAAAAACAGTCTAACATTACAAAACCCAAGATAATGTGTGTGACCATACACAAACCTGACTTACCACGAATTTAATCCGGGCGAGTCGAATTCTTGGTAAGTCATGTTAAAAATTCACTCGTATTGATATTTATAAAAATATTTCAATCTAAACCGACTCAAACCTATGATGGACCAAATTGGTCTACTGATTCTGACCCACCTCGACGGCTGCAATTAGTACGAGAACAAACAATGTTCGACTTAGAAAAGAAAAAAACTTAAACAAACAACAGTTTATGAATCAATATTTTAACATTCAAACTCAACAAATATTTAAGATTCCAAGAACAGTGAACAACGCAGACCGAACAGTGACACAAAGTTAACGAACGCAGAGCAATTCGAAAAAGAAATAAAGAAAAATAAACGAAATATTGAGATCTATAACTGACGGTCTACTAACCATTCCTGAACATTATCGACACGGTAGAATAGCAGCACTAAACAGAAATAATCGAAGCAAAATCACAAAACACAAATGACGGAAAGTAAAACAAGGAACCTAAATACGATGTAACAAAAAGACAGAGAGAGAAACAGAGAACATGCGTACCTGTGGTGAGAGAATAGTTTGGAACACAGCAGAGCAAAGCTCGAAGAATTGCAGGTTACGGGTGAGAATCACACAGCCTCACGTCGAAACACTTTATTAATAGAAGCCAAGTAATGTCGCGCGTGAGCGGCTAGATTTCACGGCCAAATGAATGGACGCGATTTGTCACGGTTGGTGGAGAGAGAGAAAAAGGATTGCGTAGACACACATAATTCCTTAAGCATAAATTCGCGGTGACGTGTTACCGGATGATCCCGGTCGCGCTCTTACCAACTTCAATTTTGAAAATGTTGTTGAATTTAAGAAAAAATGTTATTAAAAAAAATAATCGTGTTAAAAACTAAAGCTACTTAGTTTTTGTTTTAAATATTTAATAATGTATCTGTTAAATTCCTCAATTAAAAATCTTTAACCATTTTTGGTGCATTCTAAGATCTTTTGGTCCAAGCCATTTTTTTTTGTCGACGTTATTATATAAAAGACAATGTTATTCATAAATTGTGATCATTATTGGTTAATTAATATTTTTAGGATAAGTACGAGTTTCTTGTAGAACTCCAAGTATTATATTAAAGTATTCTAGCAAGCAAACAAACAAAAAAAAACACTTCAAACAACAATCACTTACCTTAAACATTTTGCGGTGAATAAGATGAAGTTTTTGTTGTTTGGCAATATCCACCTCTAGATTACTATGAGTGTAGTGACACTCCTCACTTCTCCCAACAAACAAAAGACTAGATTTAGAATGAATAAGGGATGAGAATAATAATTTCTATGTTGCAAAGTGTTCCAATTGTGGAGGCTGATGAATCTTGGATAGAGAGGTCCCAAACCCGTATATAATATACAAGACCAACATAATCAATAGAAGATGAGATATATTTCCTACATTTGAAGTAAATGCTATATAACCAATAAAAGAGACAAAAAATAAATAAATAAATGCATATCAAGAGTTGCTGCAGAGACCCTTACTAAACCTGTATAAACCATAACAGACATTCTTATAACCAATCTTATATCAAATAAATTGTAAAATATAGATTTTTCACATAACGTTGGAAAAGTTAGAGGCTAAAACGAAATTGTAAAATTCGGCAGGCCTTATTCTGATGGGATAAGAGTATTTGGTGTGTTTTATTTGTAAGCCTTAGTTCTTTAGCTTTCTCTTAGAACGTAATGTGTGTATTAATTAAACATCAGATAAATTTAATATGTAACCCCAACATATTTTTATTCTCATCGAACGAGGATAGCTCAGTTGGGAGAGCGTCAGACTGAAGATCTGAAGGTCACGTATTCGATCCACGTTCATTGCATGTTTTTGCATACATCATCTAGCATAATGTTTTTACTTTCTAATCAACATTCTATTATTGTTATTATTTGTAAGTATGAGTTTTTTCTCTCTGTCTGTTGGAACTTTAATTTTGCGTTAAATTAATATTATGTAAAGTTTCTATAAATAGATCTATTATTCTAGCTTTAATATCAAGCGGGGATAGCTCAGTTGGGAGAGCGTCAGACTGAAGATCTGAAGGTCACGTGTTCGATCCACGTTCACCGCACTTGTTTTACTATTATGCCATGTTATGTTTTTCTGACCGTAAGATCAATGTAATGTACACACGTTCACCCTATTTTTTTCACAAAATAAATTTGAATAATCTATAGTCAGTTCAACTTACTTACACTATCAATCTTAATTATGTTTCATTATTTAAAGCAGCCTGTGTATAATAATTACTTTAAAAATCATAAAGGATCTAAACTTCAAATTAGACATAATAAAACATATTATCTTTCAACAATAATAAAATAACATTATAATGTATTCAATATTAATTATACTTTACTGTTATAAACTTTAATAAATAAATAAACACAACACAATACTAATAAACAATGTGAACAATTCTAATCAAGTATATGAGTAATACAAGAGTTTGAAATTATTTTTAGAATTTTTTTTATGTAAAATTATTTATTAAATTGTCTTAATTTATTTTAGTTAATACTTTTTTTTCAATAGATAATAAGACTAATTCTTTAAATTTTTCTTGAGACATGGTTGACACTGAAATTGTAAATTATTCTATAAGTTATATATGTATTTGGAAAAAAATATATATTTTTTATATAATTAAGAATGTGAATTGATTTATTATTTTCCAAACCTATAATTTTTCTTAAGATATTTAATTATGAAAATAAATCAAATTCATCATTGTCCAACAAAATTGTTATGTTTTAAAGATTTTTCAAAATTTAAATTTCTTTATAAAATGTACAATGTAATGTCTTTAATTGTTAACACTCCATAAAAAACAAAAAAATATCTTCATATATATTTTAAATTGTTCAAATCTACTCTTAAGGTATGATAATTTCTTTATCTACAATATACAAAAAATAATCAATTATAAACGATTCTTGATGAGATTTTACAATTTCATTCTCAATGTTTTCATCAAATTATTTCTTTTTGCTTCTAATATGTTTTTGCACAAAAACTCATGTTCTTCTCAACTCGATAGTAATTTTTTTTTCTTAAACTTGAATTATATCTTCTATACAAAACCCCTCAACTTTGAGTTATACTCCAATTAATATATTATCCACCAAAAGACTAACCCCTTGTCCAATTAACAATTTTGTAGAAAATTTTTAATTCATCGTCCAAATATATGCAAAAAAACTCTTGATACTTGTAAGTCGAAAAGTACCAAAAAATGAGACTAGGCAAAAGAAGCACATTTCTAATTTTAGTATAAATCCAAAACAGAATAAAAACTAGAGCAACACAAATAAAAAGAAAAAACATACTAACCATAAATGAGGATGAAAAATTGGTACACACGGGCAATATGAAATTCAAGGAATGTAATTTGTCAAGACCCTAATAAATGACTCTTTTAAGAGAAAAAAATAGAGATGCAAGAGAAGTCACAAAGATATAAAAAGATAAAAGAAGAAAATAAAATTATAAGAGAATAAAAATAACTAATCATTCTCTTTTTCGTAAACAAAATTATAATTTACTAAATAAAGGTTTTAACTCATTAATTCATTTTTAATACCAATAAAAATTAACATACACTAAACAAAGTTGGATTATTACTTGGAAGAAGATAATTTGCCAATTACACAAGAATTTGATATCCTATCATGATGGAAAACAAATGGGTTAAAGTTTTCAACCCTTCAAGCAATTGCAAATGATGTTTTAACTATTTCAACAACAACTGTAGCTTTTGAATATGCTTTTAATACTGGTGGTCAGATATTATCTTCTCATCATAGTCGACTTCATCATATTACTACAGATGCTTTGATGTGTACAAGAAGTTGGATATGGAACTCAAACCATCTAGGTAAGTTACTCAAATTTATTAATATTTGTTGTTAGTATTTTTTTTATGAATTTTCATTTAATATTCTACATTTGATGTTATACAATTAAAAGAAAAATATGTTCTCATGAGTGAAAATAAATCCGATGAAGAATGTAATTATATTCTAGTAATTAAAATTTTCAATTTTAATTATTATGTCATATCTAATTTTTCATTTTTCTTCTATGTGTAGGTTGATCAAATGCAAATGAAACCACTCATCGTTTATAAAATTAATAAATATTTTGGTTATTATAAAATTTTAGTAATGTGTAATTGTTTAGTTTTCATATAATTATTTGAATATTCTCTAGTTGCTATTTGATACTTTAATTTGAGATTTATACTACTACAATATTTTTTTTTAATACTTGACATCATGAAAAGAAAAGAAAAAGTATGTTATTTTAATATTAAATATTTTGATAGTATCATTATTTTAGAGATGTCAAAATGGGCTTCAACCCATGAGTCAACACGACTCACTACGGGTTTGAGCCAAGTTGGATTGAGAAAAATTCATTTTTTTCAAAAGTGGGTTGAATTCAACCCGCCTCACTTAACCCACGGGTTAAACGAGTTCGAGTTAGGTTGAGGGTGGGTTGACCCACTTAACCCACCAATATTTTTAATTTTTTTAATAATTTTATTTACTACTACTAATTATATATGTTCACAAATTCATATTTTTAAATGTTAGAATGTTGCTCAATAATATTTGAATAGTTTGAATGTTTAATTAATTTGATTGCCAAGTTATATAAGTTGATACTTTAATCTTTAACTATAATCTTTATAGTAAATTACTCAAGCAACCATCTTATAAATATTTTTTTCTAAATAAGCATGATAAAAATGTGTAATTTTTTTATCTATATTTTGTTGAATAGCATGACAGAAAATGTGTAATATTAGTCATGTTTTCTTAGACTATATAGACACTTTCTTGGAAAAAATTAATCATATATTGGTGGTGTGCATGATGAAAACATTGGTTCTTGATTTTACTATGGTTGTCATCTCATGGGTTGCTTAAAAAATTATTTAAATATTTGAATACTTAAAAATAAATACATAAATAATTTTTTTATGTGGGTTGGTGAGCCAACCCACTTAACCCACCAACCCGTGGTGGGTTGAACCGGGTTGCAAAATTTCTAGCTCACCATAAAGTGAGCCGGGTTGGGTTCACTCATTTTCAACTCGGCTCGTGGTGAGCCAACCCGTGTGAGCTGGGTTGACTCACTTTGACATGTCTACATTATTCGTTACCCAAAAGGATGGAAGGTTGAAGATGATGGATAATGTGGCAACATGTTAGTGAACAGTGCACCACGTCACAGGAACAGTCCACCGTGTACACTGTTCTGTTAACGATTTTGACGACATTAAGGAAAAGAACTTGATTGAATGTGTTAAAGCAGATCTGTCTAATAGCTTAACCTAGAAAGTGATTTGAACTGATTAATGAGTCTTTAACTTGGTTAAGTTGAATCTTGAAAGTATCTTTAAGTCTTATAACCCAATTAACCAATTTCGCAGTTCTGTGTTAATGGACTGTTTAAAGCAATCAAGAAAGATTGTAAGAGAAAAGAGAAACCAATACACAACAATTTATACTGGTTCGATTTAAGATGAATCTACGTCCAGTCTTCTCCTAAGTAAACCCACTTAGGAGGATTCCACTAACTCAATAAAGATCCAAGAATTACAAGAGCACCTATATTATTCAAGAACCTAAAGACTAAGGAGCTTGATCTACCAATCAAGAACTCCCCCTAGGAGCAATGCATCCACACAATTGCACCTAGGCCTTCACTACACACAATGAATAACTGTAATCAGAAATACAATAAAAAAGAATCAAGAAACGAATACACGTATTGTTGTGCAGATTTGTCAATTTGCTCCTAGATTCAAGCTAGACCCATCAAGGTTGAATCAACCATCAATCTTCTTGAATCTTCACTTGAATGATCTTCAAGAATACTTAAGAACTTTGTGAATCTTAGAGGACAGTTTCTCAGAATGTTTCTCAAGGATTTTGTAATTTTTTCCACACTTAAAACTGATTTCAGAAACTACTTTTATACAAAGTTCTTTGCTGTCATTAATGGATTAGGAATTTATCTAATAGATTATCGTGAGTGTGTTTCAACTGCCTTAGTGCAGTACGCTCAGTTAATCTATTAGTTGAATAGCCAATCGATTTGTGAATGCACAAGCAAGAGTTTGATGGTTAAATCAACTTAATGAAAGCTTGTTTTTCACTCTAACACCCTAATGCACAACCTAACAGAAACATGACTAATTCTAATCTGGTAGACATCATCAAAACCATCTTCATATAGGTTGAAGTAGCTTCCCCTTTCAACAAAATGAAATTTACAAAATTTAGGACCACATTGAAAACAAATCTAAAACCAGGACCAAATTGAAAAAAAAATGACCAAAACTAGAACCAAATGACTATTTAAGCCCAAAAGAAAAACAAGCGTAACATAATAGTATATTTTTGAAAATATTAAAGTTAATAAAATAAAATAATTAAAAATAAACCCTTTTTAACGATATAATGCTTTTTAAACTTCTGAAAATATACGAAAATTAATAAATGAAAACATTTCGTTATGTAGTGTGAAAAGTAAAATTTCAAAAATAAATTCAACTTTAGATCAACCAAGACTAAAATGATATTAAAATACAAATTATTCAGGATAAAAACTAAATCTCTTGATGAAAGCCAAAGTATCATAATAATTAATTTGAATAATAATAATAATAATAATAATAATAATAATAATAATAATAATAATAATAATAATAATAGAATGTTGATTAGTATTTGTAATTTATAATAATGTAAAAACATTACTCAACGTGGATCGAAAATTATTTAGAAAATAAAAAAAAACAATTATCTCAATTAAGGTTACATTGGCAAAACATAAAATTCAGTGAACGTGGATCAAATACATGACCTTTAAATCTTCATATAATTAAAATTTGGGTTAAACCAACTTTTGCCAAGTTTATATGATGTTTTAAGCACATTTTATGATAGTAGTTGAATTGTTTACATCGTTTGACACATTTTCGCTTTAATATTAACTCAAATAATATCATAAAATGCGTTTAAAATGTCAAATAAATTTAACAAAATTGGGTAAGAAGAACTAAATCCACGTATTTCTAAAGATGAATGACTAAATTGGTATAAAGTTTCGAAGAGAGACTAATTCCAAAATTCACTTAAACTCGAGGGACAAAAACATATTTAACCTTTAAAATTTTAATAACTTTTGCAATATCACAATATTTAAAAAGTTATATTCATACTTAGATGATTGTATTTTTTTAATATAAAAAAATTATATAATATGTTATATTTAGTCTTTGATATTATTAAATTGTGATATTGTATTTTTCTAATATTTTATATATTATTTAAATTATTTATATATTTATGTATTAGATGAAATTGTTACTTTATTTTCAAAAAAATTATATTTAAATTTAAAATTAGATTTAGAAAAAAAAAACTATTTTTTATTAAAAAATATGAATCTAGAAATTCAAATTAGTTTTTTTATGAAATAATGGATTTCGATTTAAACCTTTATTAAAATATTTGAAATTTGATTTAAAACTACAAATATTTGGTTTTGAATTTAAAAACTTGAGTGGAAATTGTAAACTATTTTTTCTACGTGTAAAACTTATATTTATCTCATATTTTGTTTTAGCTTGAAGTTGGTTTATGGAATTTATATGGATATTTATATGATTTTAGTTTTTATTTAATGTTAAAAATTTATATAGTATATTATTTTTAATTATTAATATTATTATAATTTTATTATTTGATATATTATTTAACTTTTTTTTATATATTTGTGTAGTAGATGAATTTAAAACTTTTGTAATTAAAACTTTTGTATAGTTATTTAAATATTAATTAATATATTATTTATATTTACTACTAGAAATTTCCATATTACATGGGATTTTTCTTGTAAATTTGTTAAAAACATGTGCAAGAAAAGACTTTTTTCTACCATTTTTTTCTAAGAATTTTAATTGGCAAGTAATTCTTTTGTGGGTAATCATTTCCAACAAAATTATAAAATTTTTAAGTATTTCCTACAAAATTTGTTGCGAAAAGTGTTTTATACAAAATATTTTGTAAGAAAATTATTAGCAATTTCTTGCAAATCTTTTTTCACAACAAATTTGTAGATATTTTCTATAAAAAAATTTTAAAACAAAATTGATAGGAAATATGAGTTTTGTCGGTGGTGAAAGGAAGTTGGACAGGGGAGAAGTTGTTTACTTTCATTTGTGAAATTAAGGATCTTAATTGTTTTGATTTATGTTCTATTTGGTGTGGTAGATGTTGATCTCCACACGCAACTATGGAAACTATGCGCGGGGCCTTTGGTGGATGAATATTCAGCATTAGTTATTAAGTTCAACTAATCAGTGGGCAAAAGTTTTACTTTTATCGATCTGCTCCAATTTTGCTCTGGTTGGGCTAAGAATCCAATCCTCTTCAACCTGTTTTCCATTAAAAATCCATTTCCTTAAATTTGTTTTTCAGTTAATCTATATTTTAATCAATTTTCTAGATTTGGATTTTTATCTTGATCTAAATATTTAGATATGGATTTGACCTTGATCCAAATATTTAAATTTGTATTTTAAAAATGTCTAAACTAGTTTAAAATAAAAAGAAAGATCAAATCTAAAATTTTATATATATTTTTGGATTTTGATTAAATTTAGATTGGATCTTTAAAAATGATTTTTCTTTTATATAATGTTCTAGAACATAGCTGCTTGGTCATGCTGCCTTATAATCTAGTTATAAAGCTATTAACCAATAATCCGAAGATTTTACATTGTTCAATTAAATATCATGAGTGTGATTCAATGCGAAGTACATATTGGTGACCGCTAATAAACCAAACAAGGGATTAACAAGAAATGTAATGCATAGTAACTCTTTTTATAGAGCACGATAAATTTACCTAGGATAACCGTAATGCATAGTAACTCTTTCCTGCACTTCATGTACTCTGCTGTCAATATCTTGTTTGTGGTTATAACCATATATATATATATATATATATATATATATATATATATATATATATATATATATATTATTTATATATATAATACTTATATAATTGAATATGATAATTAGTTTTAATTTAAAATTTTTGTAATTAAAATATATATTATATGAATTTGTTTTTGATATTATATTTATATTTAGATGATTGTATTTTTTTTAATGTAAAAAATTATATAATATGTTATATTTAGTCTTTGATATTATTATATTGTGATATTGTATTTTTCTAATATTTTATATATTATTTAAATTTTTTATATATTTATGTATTAGATGAAATTGTTACTTTATTTTCAAAAAAATTATATTTAACTTTAAAATTAATTTAGAAAAAAAAACTATTTTTTATTAAGAAAATATGAATCTAGAAATTCAAATTAGTTGTTTTATAAAATAATGGATTTCGATTTAAACCTTTATTAAAATATTTGAAATTTGATTTAAAACTACAAATATTTGGTTTTGAATTTAAAAACTTGAGAAGTTGTTTACTTTCATTTGTGAAAGTGAGGATCTTAATTGTTTTGATTTATATTCTATTTGGTGTGGTAGATGTTGATCTGTATATGGAAGCTATGCGCGGGCCTTTCTGTTTTGGCTCATTAAGAATCCATTTCTCTTCAACCTGTTCTCCATTAAAAATCCATTTCCTTAAATCTGTTTTTTAGGTGCCCTTCAAAATCATAAAATGCGGTGAACGTGGATCGAACACGTGACCTTCAGATCTTCAGTCTGACGCTCTCCCAACTGAGCTATCCCCGCTTGATTGGTCACATTTAAATGTTAATGATATTTAACATATATATTATATTACGTGTAATCCGCATCTCTATCTGAAACGTGAACGTTTTGTCCTTGGTGATACGTGTTTAGAATTATTGAAAGAAAGGGTTCACACCGTTCTCTCTCGTTCTGTCTCCAGTTGCTTCAGCACCACAACAACCTAACAATGGGAGGAAGTTCAAGTTTCAGGGATGAGTATACCTTCGGTGCGTTCAATTCTCCAAACTCCTCTTATCTGTGTTACGATTCAATCAAATCTGTTATTGTTACTATTACTATTGTCAAGCGTTGACTTATTGAAAACCAATTTTATTTCATTTGTGCGCAGAACAAAGGCTTGAACAATCGCGAGAAATCGTGGCCAAATACCCCGATCGAGTCCCCGTAAGCCCCTTCTCCGTTCTAATCACACTTCTCTTTAGAATTCGCAAATAATTTTTTATGATTCGATATTTGTTTTCGCAATATTTAATCTCCGTTTGTGGATGGATCCTTATTACTCCGTTCATCATTGCACTCTGCTGTTTGTAACGAACGATTCACTCGCCAAATATTTATATAAGCAGACGATAACAGTGAACATGTCTTCCGTTGCCCTAAATTGCTTATTTTATTGATCGATTGTTCTTTTTCTTCTGCAGGTGATTGTAGAAAGATATGCTAAATGCGATCTGCCTGAGTTGGAGAAGAAAAAGTAAGATCAGTGGCCAGCATGATTGAAATCATCATATGAGATAACAACTGCAGCCATATATAAATTGAATTAGGAACATATGTGCTTACATTTATAAACAAATTATAAAATATAAGTAATACCTATACGTGAATTGAAATCATGATCATGGTTTTTAATGTTTCTGATAGATTCCTCGTACCTCGAGACTTGTCTGTTGGGCATTTCATTCATATTTTGAGTTCCAGACTTAGTCTGCCCCCTGGGAAAGCGCTGTTTGTTTTTGTGAAGAATACCTTGCCTCAAACTGGTAAGCTTGCCCTGTGAGCTCAATGGTTTCTTTCTTCTTATTCAACTTTACTGTTGTTGCTGGGGCTCTTAAATTTCTTGTGTTTGTGGTTTTTGCAGCTAGTGTGATGGACTCTGTCTTCAAATCATTCAAGGATGAAGATGGATATCTTTACATGTATTATAGCACCGAAAAAACCTTTGGCTCGTACATAATGTAAACTATTGTACCCTGTATACTACTATGTCCAACCATGAATTTGTTATGTAACTACGATCAAGAAAACCTTGTACAAATTTGTTACATGGCATGGAACTTATCACTCATTGTTCTGTTCTGGTTAACCTTCCCAATACAATAAGTAATGTATGATTTATTGTTGGGTTTCTTTCAAGGAGACGCACGAGTTATGAATAAAACCTTCAACTCAACCTTACCTTAAGATGATAGTTTTGTGGATATCTTGCTCTTCTTGCATATTTTTATTTAATATGGGGAAATTTGGAAAATATAAGTCAAAAGCATACCCATGTATGAAACCATCACATCATCATCTTCAATCTAAAAATATTCGGACAATAATTTTGAGTTTTTTTTTTTCTTTATATGTTCTTCTTTCATATATTATTCAGAATCCAAAACCACTTATCTTCGGCATTTTTAAATAATTATATTGCCGAAACATTTTTAAATAATTAATATCACATGTCACAAGATAATTGATCTAATAGACTCAGGAGGAAGATGAAAGAGACAGAACCTAATCTAAACACCTGCTATGATAGGAAATAAATCAAAGTGTGTTACTCAATTTTTGCTTGCCTTTATTCGTGTGGTAATAATCAGACCCTTGATGGAACCTCCAACTGCTTTTCTTGAAAGCCTATTGTTCCATGCAGTTGATGTACAATTATGAAGAATGTTTCTGGCATCTACAGATTTACATCTTAAGTAGACAATCACAAATCGGTGCTAGTAAGATTTGGAACAGTAGCTAAGTAGTAATATGTATTGAAAAATGTTGTTTTGATGCGGGCTAGCAAAGGAAGATTCTCCCAAAGGTTAACTACCATAAAACCGAAGGCGCCAAAATTTCTGGGCAACAAGCAAACAAGCTTAACCTTGTGTTTGGATGAAATATTTCAACAATACTAAGAAATTGAAATGCATTGTATTTGAATTGCTTACAATTAAATTCCCTTCATTTTCTAAATAACTTATTTGGATAAAGAAATTAAAATACCTTAAATTTCAATTTCTTGTTTGGATAAAATATTTGAATTTCTTGTGAGATAAAATTTTATTTTAAAAATATTTATTTTAAGCTTAATTATGTTTTGAGTTCATGATAATTTTAGAAACGGGCTTGACGACCCAAATGGATCGATCCGACCTGACGACTCAGCCGGGCCAAGAAACCCAAACAGGCTAGGTTGGGTTGGCTCGACGATCCAGACAAGCCTGATCAGCCTAACGGCCCATACAGGCCGGTCATGCCCATCAAGGTCATTGATCCGGCTTGGCCACACTAGGTTGTCGGGCCTATCCGACCCATATGGGTTGTCGAGCCCGTTTGTGTCATCTGGCACACCCGACAAGTCTGTGTCGTTGGCTAGCCCAACCTAGCAAGGTCGTCGGGCTAGTCGGTATCGCCCGGGTCGTTGGATCGGTCGGCCCGTTTAGGTCGTCGGGTCGATCGAGCCCGACTAGGTCATCGAGTCGGTTAGACTTGTCGGGTCAACAGGTCAATCAGGCCGTTGGGCCTGCCTGATACGTTTGGGTCGTCAGCCCACCCAACACCTCTAGGTCATTTGGCTTGCCAAATTCGTGTGGGTCATTGGACTCGCCCGTCCTGCTTGGGCCATTAGACCCGCTGACCCGTCTTGGTTGTCAGGTTGGTTCTTCCTATCTCTGTCTTCGAGTCCACCCAACTTGTTTGGGTCGTTAGTCCCGTTTGGGTCATCGGGCCCGCTCGACCCATTTATGTCATAAAGCTAGCTCGGTTTGTTTAGGTAATTAGGTCAAGCAGACACATCTTGGTCGTCGGGCCCGCCCCGACGGTGTGGGTTGTCAGGCTTGACCGACCTGTTTGAGTTGTCAAGCCCGCCCGACCTGTCTGGGTTGTCGGGCCTGCTCGACCTGTATGTGTCGTTAGGTCGGTTTGATCCGTCTGGATCGTCTGGCCAACCCAGCCTGTTATGGTTGTTGAGTTTGTCGGGTCCGTTTGGGGTTGAATCCAGAGTGAGGTTGAGTGAAAAGAATTTCAAATTCCACAATTTTTTAGGGTATTTGAATTTTTAATTTAACTAATTGAAATACTTCAAAAAAATGTATACATTTTAAATGTTTTTTAATTTTTCTATCCAAACAAAACATTTCATTACAAAAAAATTTAAATTCTTCAAATAAATGAATTATCATCTTGAATTGCCTCGTCCAAACACACCATAAATGTTGTTTGATATACGTTACGATTTCAAAAACATAACGACAAAATCATTCTTGAGAAGTTTACTAAATCCTGATAACCCGAATTCAAATACTGGAAAATTACCGGATGACTACATATCTAAAAATCTAGATTTGTGTGAAATTTTATGTGCAAACAGTAGTGATAGTATCAAATGTTGGATGGCTGCAGACAGAAAATTTGGAAAAAGTTATCGGAGGTTTCATTTTATTAAGTCTAAAATTTCATGTTTGTATATCCCGAAAGATATAATGGAGTCAGCTTTAAAAAAAACATTACAGGTATAATAAATTAAGAATTTTCCTAGTTATTATGTCATAGACAATATATA
>Ga0214544_1001540_pt1 | contig 48145 bp, 35 predicted proteins | sample CNSS3metaG_FD_160074 | JGI IMG/M metagenome (GOLD analysis project Ga0214544, IMG submission 160074) | Root nodule microbial communities from cowpea collected in UCLA plant growth center, Los Angeles, California, USA - CNSS3 | ecosystem: Host-associated > Plants > Roots > Nodule | place: USA...
ACTCGCAAAATCTCCCGCACCTGAAGTGAAGGCTGTTTCTCATCCGAACTCACGTGAGCTCGGAGCAATCCGGTCTAGCCCGTTGATCGCGATTCACTTTTCGCGATCGCGCTGTCGCCATGGTGGAGCGACGGCAAGCCACGGGCAATATGCCGGGCACGGCGCGAAGTGGCGCGCCTTGCTTCCAATATGCTGCCACATTAACAGCGGGTCGGCTAACTCATTGATCAAAAACAAGCACGCGCCAACAGAAGGAGTCGGTTTTTTACTACAAGAACAGGTCATCTGATGCTGTTTGACTTCAGTAACGAGTCGATCTCCGCAAGCCTTTGAAGTTCTTGGCTTTCGTTTGGGCCGCCAAGCGGCTAAACAGGGCCGTATGGACGTCACCATTGCATCAGCATCGGTCCTTGTGGACCAGTTCGAGGAGTTGCTGCTGGGATACGGGATCAGCATTCCTCGGCACCCACAAACAGGGGCTGACATGCTTCCGTTGTGGATGATTTTGGAGCGACTTCGGACGGGCTTCGCGGGGACTCCAGATGATCTTCGGCAGAGCTTTACGGCCGGCGTAGCGGTACATGATCTGGCCGCGAAAATGCTCGAGGTGCATCAGTCCCCGCAATTCGCTGACCTTGTGCCGCATTTAAGGATGCTGGCGAACGGGGCGATCCACCTGACGGAGCCGCCGCCAGCCTACCCAGACACATATAACAAGCTGATCGAACTCTATTGGGCTGGCCTTTGCCTCGGTGCCGGCCTGACGCTCGAACTGGACCATCCCACGAACGCGGACGGAAAGAACCCGGATGTCATAACAGGCGCCGCTTCGAGAGACGCAAAACACGGCTACGCCTTCAAAACGGTCCGATCGCCGCACACGCAAAACATGCTAGAGCACCTCGAAAAGGGTATTCGTCAAATCGAAGGGTCCGCATGCACTGAAGGAATTGTGGCATTCCATCTGACACCACGGCTGCAGCAAGCCCACGAAATCTGGCCGGAAGGCGGATACTTTTCAGACTGGTTAGTCCCGATGAGGGTGGTATCGGAAGCTTGTCGGCAGATGATAGCTCAAATCGTGATCGACAATGGTCAGCCGAAGATCGATCAGATGTTTCGCGGAACCAAGACGGCAGGGTCTATCCTCTGTCTCGCCTTTTCCCCGACGGTCGCTGCACACCCCGTCACCGGCAACCCTGTGGTCATGCATTTGAAAGTCGGCACGGTCGTTCAAGTCACGACGGAGAACCCGATTTCCAACGCCCTTGGAACCGAGCTGACCGTTCTCAATCATATGATGCAGACGGTTGTGGGCTAGTTAGCCGCCCTGAGAGGTGCGACTCCGGGCAAGATCGGGTCAAGCTCCTCTTGCTCGAGCGTCTTGGCGCCGTCTTCGGTCAAGTACGCAGCCAACGCGGCGATGCCCGACTCCGGCGGGCATCGCGCCGGCGCCGACTTTCTTGTTGGCACATGGCCCAAGCGCTCGGCGATTTCCACGCTCATGAGGTGAGGACGGATCGGCCGACCTACCGCGCGCTCGATCGTGCGGAAAATCCAGGTGCCGTCCGGATCGATGTCCGACCAGTGGTAGATCGGCGTCGCTTCGGAGATCATTCCGGAGATCGTCCGCAGTGCCTGCTGGGTGGCGAGCGAGGGATATCCGCCGACGTACATCGTCGTACCCAGTCGACTGGGGTCGGCCTCGGCAATGTGCCGGTTGAAGCTTGCGAAGTTCTCTATGGTCAGAATGTAGGCCGGCTGCTCTCGGAACCGGAGGCGATCTGCCTCCTTCGGAGTGATTCCGAGATACAGCGGAGAGATACCGGACAGGTCAGCTCCATCGAGGTCGATCTTGCCCGCGATCAGCAGCGGCGGTGCGAAGCGCTCCAATCCGATTGCCCGCAGGGCCTCGCGCGGCCGCGCGCCTGGCGGAAACTCCAGGAGGCCGCTCAGGAGCCTGACGACTGCGCCCTCAATGCGTTCGAGCGTCTTGCTGTGACCCACCGTCCGTCGCGAGAAGGTCTTGTAGTCGACGTCAAGATGCCTGTTGTTTAGAATTGCCTGGGCGAGAACGAACGCGTCGCGCAACGTATCGACGTCGGACGAAGCGAATCCGTGCCACGTCTTCCCGCGCCCCCATAACTCGGCGATTTGGGAAGCGCTGTTCTTCAGAGCGTCGTGCAGCGCCGATCCGGCGACGAGCCGCGCTGCGGCATCTTCCGCGATGCGCGACGCGGGGATGCGGTCGAGATATCGGTACAGTATCTCCGCCGAGGCCAGCCGCACGTGTGCGACCTCATCCCGCTTGGCGCCTCGCCCCCTGCCAATGGAGACCGCGCCGGCCTCTTCGGCTTCCTTGATCTGCTTCAGGAAGGCGTCCGCCAGGACTACCGACGGGAAGGCGGCGTAGTTCGGGTGAGCGATCGGGCTTGCCGCTCCGGCCTCGAAGCGATCGAGGAGATCATTCAGCAATCCGTTCGCATCCGTGAAGCGCCGAGCCATGGCTACTCGGCGGCCAGTCGGGTGGCCAGTTCATCTTCGGACATTAGGTCCGGATCGATGGCCATCAGCTCGCGCTTGGCCTTCTCTTTCAGTTCCACCACAGTGGCCCTGGACTGCTCGCCAATGCGGTCCACCTCCACGATGGTGTCCATGTGCTCGAGCACGGCGACCCGCTTCTCGAACGGCGCCGCGATCACGAACTGGAGTCCGAGGTTCTTATAGAAGCTCATCATCTGCCGCTGGTTCTTGCCATCCATCTTGGAGAAGGCTTCGTCAAACATGGCAAGGGCGAAGCCCGCGGGCTTGCCGGCGCGACGCTCGGCGCTGCCGTAGACGGCGGCCAGCGAAGCGCCAATGGCGACGTAGATAGGCACCTGTTGTTCGGCGCCGGATCCGGTGCCGCGGCGCTGCTCCCACCTGGTCGAGCGGCCAGTAGCGACATCCTCCATGTGAATCTCGAAAGTGTAGAAGTTGCGGTAGTCCTCGAACTGGGTGAAGTCCTTGTCTGGGTCCTCGAGCAGCGCCTCGAGTGCAAGGATCGTATCCTTGTGCGGAAAGTCGTCAGGCACGTCGCCCCGGAACAGCATGTCGAGCGCCTCCGGGGACGTCTTGGCGATCTCGATGATCTTTAGGATCGGCTGGAATTCCACGACCTGGGTACGATGGAACGAATAGCGCTCGTTGTGGAAGGGATGTGCGTAGAGGCTGCGGTTCAACGACTGCAACTCCCGCTCCATCTTCCCGATCCGGGCCGTGAGCGCGTTGATGAACTCGCCACGCAGCAGGGTTGAGGCTTTTTCCGCCGCTTCCCGGGCCTGCCGTTCGTACTGGCGCAGCTCGTTGGATTCGATATCCGAGATGAGCTGCTCCATCCAGGGCTTCACCTCCCTTAGCGGCTCGCTTTCCGCGCCCACTTGCGAGCTCATCCCGAACTGGTCGAAGTAATCGTAGAGGAGCTCGCGGACCCGTCGCTCAATCTGGGCGCGCTCGGCGTCCGAGGCGTCCGCATCCTTCAGCGCCCTGTCCGCAATCGCGCGGTGCTTCTCCGCAAAGCCCTTCTGGGCTGCGGCATCGAGGCGTTGGCGGTAGACGAGCCTACCCTTTGCGGCGGAGTAGAGCGGGAAGGTCTTGCGATAGATCGACCGCGCGACCCGCAGATTGAGCTCGGAGCCGGGCACGTTCTCACCCTCTCCGAGCCTCCTCTCGGCCGATCTCACCTCGCCATCATGCTCACCGAACGCCTTCTGCTGGGTCTTTCTCTCGTCGAGCCTCTTCTCCTTCAGCTTCTGCTGCGCTCTCTTCTTGTCGCGAAGCCCGCCGTCGCCCGCGCCGTCGAGAGCATCGAGCCTGGCCTGAGCCTCGGCGATCTCGGTCTGCGCGGCCGCGAAGGCCGCGGCGCAAGCCTTCAGGTCGTCACGCCCCTGGCAGATGGCCTTCAGAGCGGCAAAGGCTTGCTCCGCGGCTTGGGCCTCCTTGCTCTTGTCGGCCAGGATCCGATCCAGCTCCTCTGCCTGATCCTGCAGGGAGCGTAAGGCGTTCGCCTGAGCCGCCTTTCCGATCTTGTGCTGCGAGGCTTCGATCCAGCGATGGGTCCTGACCAGTCCGTCGTCGTAGAGACCGTCCTTCATGATGGCCCGCCCCGGCCTGTTGAACCGGTCGAGCGTGTCGGCGAGACGGACCGTGCCGTAGCGGCGCATGATGAACGCCATCGCGTCCGGATCCTGGCTCCGGAAGATGGAGGGGAAAGTGCCGCGTTCCGGCTTGGCCCTGAACTGCTCGAGCTTGTTCAGGCTGACGAGGGATGCGTGGCGGAACTCGCGACGGCCTTCCTTGAAGATCGCGGTGGCGGCGCCGATGTCGGCTCTGTCCACGAACACGGCCTCCCGGTCGCGGCCGAGGAGCGCCTCGGCGGCTCCTACCCATTCGGGTTCGGCGACTTCGATGATGTCGCAGAGCACGCGCGGGGCCATTCCCGTCTGCCGCAGCCTGCGGCAGAGCAGCTCGGTGTCGTCGCCGAGATAGGCCCGTGCGCCTCCGGAGGCGTGCTGTCGGATTCGTTCGAGCACCTCGTCGCGCCGGCCTCGGAGCCCGGAAACGTTCGCGATGATCGCCTGACGCGCTTCATCGATCCTCGGCAGCCATTTCGCTCCGCTGGCGGCGAACGAGGTCTCGGCCGCGGAGAGCTCGTCGGAGATGCGGCCGATGTCGGCCCGGGCGGCCGTGGTCAGAAGCCGCTCCAGCGCAGGAACGAAGTCCTCGAAACCATCCGCGCACATCGCCCGGAGTGGATGCAGGCGGCGGATGTTCTCCATGCGTGCCTTGAAGTCCGCCGAGGCGCGGTGTGCCGCTTGCGTGGCAACATCGGCGGTCTGCTGCAGCGACTTTCTTCCTGTCTTGGCGTCGTGCTCGGCGATCGCCGCCGTGAGGCGTTCGATCTCCCGATCGATGGCCCTGACATCCTCGTCGATGAATTCGAGTTCTTTTGCGGCGGCATCCCGGCGCGCGATCTCGGTACGCCGCTTCGTCTTGAAGTCCAGATTCGTGGCCCGTGCCGCGAGCCAGGCCGCCCGTTTGGCGATCCACTCCTCCCTGAACTTGGTCTCGAGCGCCTCTTCCAGAGCGGCGAGGACCACCCGAAGCGCCCTCAGGGCTTCGAGTCTGAGGCGCATCTTCCGGATGGTCTCGCTGATGTTGCGGTAGGTCTGGATCGACTCGCGCAGCTCCTTGATGCCGATCGGACTGTCCTCGAGGATGTAGTTTCGCACGAACTGCGTGGCCGTCTGATTGTGGTCGAGCGTCATCGCGTTGACGATCGATTTCTGCAGGGCGCTGGCGTTCTGCTCGCCGTAGGGCGAATGCGGCAGGAGATGGCGCATGTACTCGCGGACGTAGTCGCCGGCCCGGTCGCGGTGATTGACGAAGTTGCCTTCGCCGACGGTCGCGACGATCCTGGACCGCACGTCTTCCCACTGCGCCGGGAACTGCGACTTCCCTCGCTGTTCGATGAAGTCCTCCGAGCTCAGAACGGCTCCGACGGCGACGAACAGCGCCAGCACGGTCTCCCTGCTGTCCGACTTTCTCGCCTCTAGCGCCATGCCGATCGTGATCGGCGGCCGCGCGCCTTCGGTGTCTTCGAACCCTAGAGCGATGTAGGTGCGCGCCTCGTCGCGCCGGCGCTGGTCTTCGCCGAGCGTCCCAAGGCAGTAGTCGACGACGCTGCGCTTCGAGCCGCTGCGCGACTTTCCGCTGTCGCCGGCGACCGCATTCAGGCGCAGGAACCGCCGACTGCCGCCGGTGAGGACGACCTGCGCCATATCGAGGATGGTCGATTTGCCGGACCGGTTCTCGCCCAGGACGCCGACATGTCCCGCCACGTCGATATCGGCGACATCGAACAGGTGCCAGTTCACCATGGTCAAGTGGCGCAGCTCCATCATGCCTCGTCTCCCGCGGGCTGTGGAAACCGGGCCTCCTCGCTGCGCACATACCGTTCGAGCCGTTGGAGGGCGTCGCCGCCGCTGATCAGCTTGATCATCGGGCGAATCCTGATCTCGCAGTCCTGCTGCTCGTCGTCGAAGTCGCCGATCTCGACCAGGCTGCGCTGGCCGGCCTCGCGCAAGATGTCGCGAAATCGGGCGGCCGAGATCGCGCCTCCGCCTCCGTGTTGCGCCATCTCGCGATAGCGGTCGAACAGGTCATTCAAGGTGGCGACCACGACGGCCCGGTCCTCGACCGCTCCGACATTCACCTCTTGCTGCCAATATGCCGCCAGCACCAGCATGACCATTGTTTCGTCGAGCTTCATCCGGGGCAGCGGCACATCCTCGTCCATGGCGACGATGCCTGCCCATTGCGCTTCCGGATCGCGATGGACGCGGTATCCGCAACTGTCGAAGAAGCCGTCGACCACGTCGCGGAAGCGGCCTTCCATGATCGTGTTGTAGACGGTGCCGGTCCGGGGGTCTCCCGCGAACACGAACTGCCGCCGCAGCAGGAAATGCAGGGCTTTGCGGAGGTCGGCCGCCTTCTCCGCGCCGAACGAGCGCTCGATGTTTTCGAACTCACTGAGCATGGGCCGCCTCCGCTTTCCGGAGCCTGCCGGATCGCCTAACCACGAAGTTCGCGCATCGCAGCCATTCGCTGTCGTGCGGCGGCGTGTCGGGGCACGGTTCGAGATCGAAGCCGGCCCGGACCTGCGCCGGAACCTCGCCGGTCAGGGCGTAGCGACGGGCGCAATCGAAGGCGAGGAAGTCGTCCACGGTGTCGATTTCCATGAAGCGGGCTTCCTTGGTCGCGAATGGCGGCACCTGGCCCTCGAGGAATCGTCTGACGTCCTCGGGGCGGGGGGCGATGCGGGCGATGTACTCGAGGCGCAGCTTCTTCCGCAGTTCGTACAGCGGGTCGGATGGGGGCGCTGCGAGCTCCCTCGCCTCGACGGGGCGGCGCGGTTGCCTGGCCGGCGCCTGATGGTGTTCCGACCAAGGCGAGCGCAGCGGTTCGATGCTCCATTCGACGGTCGCCTTGTCGTGCCTGCCGTCGCGCAGCAGGGCGTCCAACCTCCGCACCAGATCGCCCGCCCGGCCGACGAGCCCCTGCCCGCCCCGCTCGGCGTACTTGATCGTGTTGCGGACGCGCGCTTCGAGCTGCCTGCGGAAGGCCTCGATCCGTTCGAACATCTGGCCGATCTGTTCGAAGATGCTTTCGATGGCAAGCAGGTCGTCCGCCGCGGCCATGCGGCCATCCTCGACGTCGGCAGCCATGCTGGCCGCCGTATATTCCTCGGCAAGGACCTGCATGGTCTCGGGCGTGTAGGAAATCCTGCGCGCAAGATCAACGATCGCGTCGCGGAAGCGGTAAGGATGGTTGACGGTGAGGATGGACTCGAAATCCTTCAGCAGGAGCTGGTCGACGAACTCCTCGAAGAAGGCTTCCAGCCGGGTAGCTACCGTTTTTGACTCCATGACGGTCCGTCGGATCCGCTTGAGGTCGGCCAGAATGGCGCGCAGGCTCTTGGTGAACTGGTCGGCCTGGTTGCGCGCCTCGCGGACGGCAAGCGCGGCTTCGCGCTGCTTACGATCGGTGATTTCAGGGGTCAGCTTTTCGACGGCCTCGAGATTGAGGCGGATCTGCACGATCAGGCCGCCGAACCTCTGAGAGAGATCCTTGTTCAGGCTGGCCAGCCGCTGAATCACCAGCAGCGGCCCCATCGCCATGTCGACCGTTACGCGGAGCCCGTATTCCTCCTCTTCGAGCCATCCCCAGGCGAGCAGCCGGGCGTAGAGCTGCCGGGCAAGACCAAGCGCCTTGTCGCCCTTCTCGGACGCGAGCGCGACGTCGGCCTTCCGAATGCGCCGGCGATGTGCGGAGATTATTTCCGGCAGGTTACCGAAATCATCGCCTTCGCTCCACAAGCTGGGATTCGAACGCATGACATCGTAGATGGCGTGCATGACCTGCTGTGGCGTCGGGAATGACGGAGCTCCTGAAAAGAACCGTTCATGGAGGTCGAGCAGACAGGCCGCGTAAAGGTGCTTGTGGTCCCGTGAGAAAGCCAAAAACGCGTCGTCATGCAAATGGCGGAACAAGGACAATCGCTATCACTCCCTAGATCGGCATCGCCCCGAAATGGGATGCAGCTTGCCGCCTAAATTCATGATCTGCCGGTGGAATGCATTTAGTCGAGATGTACCACCAGATAGCCGCAACCGGAAGGATTTTGTTCGCTTTATGTTCGTGTATAGCCTACCCGGAACCGAGAATTGGTGTCGAGCCATCACGCTCGGCGGAGTAACCGCTTTGTCGCCGGATCGCGTGAAAACCCGATCTCCGCGATGAAGGCGGAGAAACTCGTGTAGGCCACCGCCAGCCCGTTGGTCTTGTTAAATTTCTTCCAGAGCGCGTGCGTGCTGTGTGCCGGATCGGCCTCGATCATCGCGATGATCGCGTCGACATAGGGCTCAAACTTTCCTGCCGGCCGCAGTCTGCCGGTCTCGTCGAATTCCTTGACCCACCTAGCGACTGTCGAGTGGTACAAGCCCATGCGTTGGCCGACGTGGTGCGGCGTCAATCCGCTCCTGACGGCTGCGATCGCCTGCTCCTTGTCCAAGGTCGAAATCCTGTGTTTCTGCCGAGGCTGCATGACGACCTCGTCCAGCGGCTTCGGCTGCAGGTGGAGCACGGATTCGAATTGGAGGCGGTCGTAAACCTTGGCGCTCTTGCCTCTCAAGGTGGCGACCGGCTGAACCCCGACGGAATTGAGCCACCGGTTCAATTGCGCGCCCTGACCGAAGACGCTGCGCCGGATCATCTCGGGGCCGAAGACGTATCGGCTTGCCACCTGCTTGACTTCCGCGCGGGAGAACATGGCGAAGTGCCCTTCTCTCTTCGTCAGGAATCCTTGTTTGCCGAGTAGCCAGACGATGGTCTCGTCGACGCCGAGAAGCTGGGCCGCTTGGTCGCGGGTCAGCCACGGTTCCTTGCCGCCGGGATCGGCCGGCCCGCCGACGCGTTCGAGGAAGAGACCGAGCTCGGCCTTGTCGACAGTGACGGCGTATCGCCAGTCGCGACCGAACGGCTTTTTGGAATAGATCCGTAACGCGCCCGTCGTGATTCCTTCGACGATGTCCGCCCAAGGTGCTGCGCGTCCGGATCTGCGGACGGCGACGATGAGCTTGACCCGCCGTCCGCCTTCGCCGTCCGGCTGCGCCCGCTCGCGGATCGCGATCAGGAGGGCCTTTGCCGAGGTCTCCCGATAATACCTGCGGCCGCGGAGCATTGCGGCCACTCCTCCTTCGGCGCGCTGGATCAGCGCGCGCCTGGCGAGCTCCTCGATCGCGACGTCGGGAATGCGCAGGAACGCCCTCACCCTCCGGACGAGGACGCAGTCCTTGTATGCCGCTGCGAGCGGCGCGACCTCGGCGATCTTCATGAGGACCGGCGACAGTTCGCCGCCGGCGCGGCGGACCTCGACGGCGCCGCTTTCCGAGAGGCGACCGAGCGCGTGTTTCGAGAGGCCGAGCTCGGATGAGAGCGCGTCCATCGTCAGCCAGGCTCCGGCCGGCACGTCCGCCAGGCGCGGAACGCTGCGGCGGACGAACCCGTCGTCTCGGGTGCGGGCGAGGTCGCGGGCGATGGCGTCGTTGGCGAAGCTCCGGACAACGGGGCTGAGATGCCGGTCGAGCGGCATGGCGGCCAAGGGCCCGAGCTCCTTGTAGAGCCCGTGGGAAGCGGTCCTCTCGTCGGCAGAAAGGCGCATCCTGGCGGTCAGGGCGGCAAATCCCTCCTCCCCACCGATCAGGGCCCTGCCGGCCATCCCGAGCATGTCCGGATCGATGGCGGCGAAATCCGGCGCGCGCAGCGGCCGGCCTGCGTCGGTCATCTTTGTGGCGGCGCCGGGGCGCAGCGCGCTGGCCATGCACATGGCGGCCTCGAACAGCTCGCCGTTCGTTGCGCCGGCGAGCCCGTCGGGGACGAGGCCCATGGCTGCCCGGCGGCGGTCCGGCTCCGGATGCACCAGGTTCGCGACGAACAGGACCGCTTCCGGATCCGCGATCTGAAGAAGCGGCTGCGGATGGTCGCGCAGGTCGGTCGAGGGATAGCCGTCGCGGTCGGTGCAGTGGTCGCACGTCGTGGGCCCTCGCATGAAGACCCATCCGAACCGGCGCCCGCACACCGGGCAGGTTTCGAGCAGCGGCTCGTTGTTCTCGGGGTCGAAGCCGAAGGCGCGTATTTCCCAGCGGGCCTGGTGGACAGGCCGCACGGCCAGGGCGCGAGGAGAGACGCGGCGGTAGCGGGATTCCCAATATTGGGAGCGGATCGTGGTGCCGAAGAACTCCATCGTGGCCGAGCTGCCGTGGTCGCGCCGGTACCACCGTCGCCTCACCTCCTCCGGATCGAGCTTGAACAGGGCAGCGATGCCTGCGACCGCTTCGTCGGTGAGCTTCGATGCGTTCGGCGTCGCATTGGGATCCGGATGGAAGCCGGCCATCCGGAATGCGTGCCGCACGTTCCGGATCATCGTGTTCTGGAGCGCGCGGCCCATGTAGCCGAGCAGGCTTTCGTCGGCGAAGATCGTCGGCATCTTGGCGACGAACGGCCGGATGGCAGGGTCCTTGGACATGGTCAGGCGGCCGCCGGCTTCGACATCTCGCGGATGATCTCCAGCGTCGTCGGGCGGGGGTTGGAGACGAACGGGTCGAAGATTTCGATCGGCTCGCCGTTCTCGTCGACCTGCTCGCGCTTCCAGGCCCAGAACGCCTGCTTGATGTCGTCCCAGGTGATGATGCGGCGCCCATCGCGCTGCGAGATGCGTAGCGCACCCATCAAGATGCGGCTGACGATACCGGAGATGCCTTGCGACATGTCGTAGACCATCGCCCTGCTACGGACGTCATCGATCAGCCCGATCCGCTCGTCGATGATCCCGTCGCTCACCATCTGCCGGTCGATGCGGCCGACGAACCGGTAGAAATAGTTATAGTGGTCGGGCCGGCGCAGGTCGACGGGCTCGAGGGAGATGCCTTCGATCTTGCGGTTGTTGAGCTCAGAGCTCATCTCGAAGAACAGTTCGGCGTCGGACGTGCCCATTACGATGATGGCGAATAGGCCGTCGTTGACGAGCGACTTGAAGTGCGACGCGATGGTCTCCGCCCACTCGCGCTTGTTTTTCGTGCCTAGCGGGGTGTGGGCTTCGTCGAGCACCACGATATAGGTGCCGGCCGCACGGGCGGCCTTTCGGATCGCTCGCGTCACGATGTCCTGTTCGTAGCGGTCGGCGAACTGACGGTCCAGGACCTCTTTGGCCTGCGGATCGCCGAATCCTTCGAGGATCAGGGCTTGCAACGCCTTCATGGTCCTGGTGTTGGACCTGCATTTGACGACGAGCACCGGCGTGCCGGGATAATCCCGCTTGAGGTTCTGAGCCACGCGCAGGATGGACGTCGTCTTGGTCGATCCGCTCGGGCCGATGATCGGCATAACCGACAGCTCGGTGTAGTTGAACGTCTGCCCCGGCGCGGGATCGGCCTCGTCCGATGAGAGGTCGTCCGGCATCAACGCCCTGGTTTCCTCGACGAGTTCGCGGGTGTACCGTTCGATCATGTCGAGGCGGCTGTTCTCGACCACCATACGCTTCAGTTTGGCCCTGAGTGCGGCTTGATCGGCGAACCGGCCGCGGTCGTTCTGCTTCATGATCCTTCACTCCTCGTCGAGGTACTTGTCGATGTCTTCGCGGCTCGCCCGCTCTTCGGAGGCGGGCTCCTTGAAGCGGGAGGCGGCCTTCGGCGCCGCGGCCTTGCGTGCGGGTGCCTTCGCGCGCTCGACGGCCTGCTGGGCGCGGTCTTCGGCCGCCTCCTCCGCCTTCTCACGCCGCTTGCGGGCGGCCTTCGCCTGGCCCTTCTTTCCGGCGCCGCGCCCCTTGGGCTGGAAGTGTTCTTCCTCCTCGCGCTCGAAGGCCGCGACCTGCTGCGGGATCGGGGTGGCGCGCTCCATGCCGCTCGGCGTCGATGGCGCGGCGGCGAACGCCACCTGCGAGGCCTCCACCGCCAGCGGTGGCGACTTCACCGTCACCAACTGGTCGAACGTGCCTTGCGACTGGGACAGGCTGCGTATGGCGGGCTTGGTCTCCCGCAGTTGCGTCAGTCCGGCGGCCTTCTCCCACTTGGCACGAAGACGATCGCGTGCGATCCACTTCTGCTCGTCGGTCTTCATCGGCAGGCCTTTTTCCCTGGCGAAGTCGTGGATCCTGTCGGCGTGCCAGAACGAGATCGGGATCGGCAGCTCGCGGCGGCGGTCGCGCTGCGCGCCATCGATCTTGGGGCCGTAGACGAACCGACGATGCCGGTTCGGCAGCGTCTCGAAGCGAGGCGGCTTGACCGCGTCGTTCCAGACCTGGATGCGGGACGCATCGAGCGGCTGGTAGCGGATCTTCACCCAGCAGCGCGCGCTGCCGACCGGCGAGTGCGACTGGTCGCGCTTCTTGGCGCGGGCCGACAGCGGACCGAGGATCCGGCTGACCACCGCCTCGTCTTGGAATTGCATGTTGCGGAAGCGGATGCCCTTCCGGGTCAGACGAACCGTGGCGGTCTGACCGAGCAGGCCGTCGAGCGAGTGGACGTCCGAGATGATCCGGCGGGTCTTGAGTTTCCTGGCCCAGGCGGATGCCGGCGCTTCGCCCAACGTGCTGTGCTTCTCGGTGTGGTAGGTCGCGAGCGTCTCATGGAGGAGCTCGTCCAGAAGGTTGAGCGGGATGATCGCCTCCCGCTGCGGGTCGATGTCGACGAGCCGCATCTCGGTGGGGCCGAACGGCACGGCTCCCGGCAACTTGTGGAAGAGCTTCCGGTTCAGGATGCCGAAAAACGCTTCTCCGATTGCCTTGTAGGTCGGGCGCCGCACCGGCGACCAGATGATCTCGATGCCGAGATCGCGTAATGAATCCTGGAGCGAGGGGCTTTTGAATTCCCAGCCGCTGTCCACGAGGAGGCACTGCGGCAGCCCCCAGCCGTCCCAGGCGTAAGCCGCCCATGGCACGTCGGGAAACACCCAGGGAACATAGCTTTTTGATCGGACCACCCTCTTCAGCGTATTGATCACGCAGTGCAGGTTGGGCGGCTCGAAGGAGAGCGTGTAGCCGACCACCACGCGCGTGCAGACGTCGATGGCCAGCGTCAGCGTCGGCCGGCCGAGAGGGATGCCGAACTCGGTGTCCACGACGCACCAAGCGTCCGCGGTGGTGTGGTCCATGATGACCAGTTCGAGCGGCTCGTCGGCCGACGGGCTGTCCTTGATGCCGACGAACTTCAGGGTCGCCTGGTGGCTGCCGTACTTTCTCGCCCAGTTTTCGCGGTTGATGGTCTGGTTGATGCGGCGGCGGATCGTCTCGGGCCGGCGCGGATATTTCTCGATCTCCGCCTCCCCTGCCTCCCGCCTGCGCGCGTTTTCCGCGGCCATCTTGGCCCGGAAGAATCCATGGGCATCGTCGAAGGTGCGCGGCCGCAGCGCCCAATAGAAGGTGATGGTTTCGAGGATGGCGTTGTCCACGAAAGGACCGAAACGCTTGCGCGGGGTCTTGCCGCGGCGTGACCTGAACAGCCGGAGCGCTCGGTTGCCGGGCTCGCCGCAGGTCGTGATCGCTTCGTAGAGACGCCCGGGCTTAACGGGCCAGTCGAGATGTGCCGGCAGGTCCCTCTTCGCCTCGAGGATGAACTTCGCGAGTCCTTTTTTGCCGAGCGTCGCGCCCGGCGTGTTGTCCCAGCGGCGGACGAACCATTGGAAAGTCCGGGCCCTCACCGCGTCGGGTGAATGCTCTTCGTCGGGGCCGAATTCGGGGTTATCGGTGCATGCCTGCGGTTTGCCGTCCTTGCCGCGGACGATATCGATCCGCCGGGCTGTGCCGAGATCGAGCATCTCAACCAGCTTCGGTTCGGTTAGCGGAATCCGCTTGCCGGTCTTTACCTTCAAGAACCAGAGTAGATTTTCTTCGTCATGCCACTCCTCATGGAAGCGGCAGCGGCCTTCTTTCGCGAGGTCGAATTCATCGCCGACATTGAGGTCGAGGGTCGTCATGGCTACGCCCTCCCGCGCCCAGCGGGCGCGGTCGCTTGCTCCGGCTTGGTGACGGGGCTGTCGCGGCGGAGCCGCTTGGTCGGTTCGATGGCGACGCGACGGGTGCACACCATCGCGCGGAGGATAGCGACGGCATGGTCGAGCGGGATGCCTGCCGCCCGCGCCACGATCTCTTCGGCCTCTCCGAGCGCGATCTGGGTCTCGGCATGGAAGGCTTCCTCGATCGCCACGACTGCCGGACGTAGTATCAGCGAATGGCGGTCGGCGCAGATGCGCTTCGCGTTCGAATAGAGCGGATCGACGTCGATCTCCTCCTCGGCGATGATGATCCGAAACTCCCAGCCGAGAGCCTTGTAGACGGAAGCGGCGCCGGCGAGCTTCTCGCCGTAGTCCGGATCGGCCAATTCCTCCTCTGATCTTTTGATTTCGACGATCTCGGTCGTGCCGTCGGCGTACTGGACGCGCACGTCCGGGAAGTAGATGAGCGGCTTGGAGCGTCCCACGTTGAGTTCGAGCCGATGCGGCTGGGCGAGGAAGCTCGTCACCGCCGGATCGACCTCGCAGCATCTGAAAAAGGCGCGTTCGGCGTAGGACTCCCACGGGAGCGCTCGGCGAACTTTCCGAGACGTCCAGCGGCCGACCGCCTTCGAGTGCGCGAATTCGACGAAGGTCCTGATCGGCAACCAATTCGGCGCCTCCACGATCATGGCTTTCGCCGGCGCGAGGAGTTCCGCGCGAGAAGTCGCATTCTCGCTCATGATGCGCCTCCCTTCGGTTTTGCCGGGCGGCGCATGGCGTGGCGGCCGGCGCAGATACGGCGTACCGCTCGATCGTCCAGATGGCGGGCCTTGCTGAGGGCGAGCGCGACGGCGAGTACGGCGTCTCGGTGCTTTTCGATGAGATGAGCGGCTCTTTCCTGGATGACCTGAAGCTGCGCATCCACGATCTTGCGCAGATCGGCGTCGAACCTGAGCTGCTCGAGAGCCCGATCGGGCGGGACGACATAGACGAGCGTGTCGCCCAAACCCGCGCTCAAATTCATGGCGGCCAGCTCATAGGAAGCGCGCGCCAGGTCGGAGCTTTCTCCTCCGCCGCTGCCGGCGGAGATGCCGCCGGGCAGCCAGATTTCCGCGGCGCGGGCGGCGAGGTAGATCATCGCCTTGTTCTTGAAGGTCTCGCGGGTCGGCATCGTGTCGTTCATGCCCTGGATCAGCGTGCGGTTGGGTTCGCCGAAGGACGATCCGACGACGACGTCGATCTTTCCGAAGCCCAGCACGACGGCCATGACGGCGTGAGCCGCTTCGTGCACGCAGGCGCGCCAGAGCTTTTCCGGCGTCTGCGCGGCGGGCGGCAGCAGCCGTGCCCGAAGATGATCCACCGACAGCGCGTCGTCCGCGTGACGCGCGGCCTGCCGGGCGTCACGCACCAGCAACATGATGTCGGCGGCGGTCGCGCCTTGCGCGATCGCCGCGATATCGGCGAGATCCTCGCCCTCCAGCTCACCCTGGAGATGAAAGCGCAGGATGCGCTCGAGACCGGCGGCGTCGGGACGCGGGATGTGAACGATACGCTCGAGCCGACCGGGCCTGGCGAGCGCCGGGTCGACGCGCGTGATGTCGTTGGTCGACGCGACGACGATTACGTTGCGTCTGTTCTCCGACGAAAGGACTCCGTCAAGCCGGATGAGGGCCGCGTCTATTACGGGAAACCAGAAGTCTTGTCCGCGACTGTCGATGGTGTCGCGGCGCGGTAGACTTGAAACCTCATCCCAGTAAAGCAGCGAGGGCGATGCAGCGAGCGCGAGATCGAACGCGGCATGCATCCGTTGAATCACATCATGGAGATATCCGGAGCCTTCGAACCAGGAAGCGACGCTGGTGTGAAAGAACGGCAGGTCGCACGCCCGGGCCAAGGATTTGCAGTAGAAATTTTTGCCCCCTCCGGGCTCGGACGTGAGGATCAGTCCGCGGGGCAATTGATCCCACTGCAGCTCGTTTCTCCTGAGCGCGGAAATATCGCGCGCGAGTCGAAGACCAAAATCGCGGGCCGGGCCGAATTCGGTCGCGTGCTCGAGTTCCGGCAGCCGTTCGTCGGCGACGGCCGAGCGCTTGGTTTTCGACGCCGCGGCGATGCGCTCTGTGATCCGCTGTGCGCCGGTTCCCGGGCGGAAACAAGCGACGAGTTCGTTCAGGGAAAGACCGATGCCGAGGGCAGCGTCGTCTTCGCTGATGGTTTGACCGGCGAAGCGGCGGATCGCGGTTCGCAGGACCGGGCCGACGGCCGGCGCGATGCGGATGGTGATGTCCGCAGTCGAGGTCAGCGGCGCCGGTAGTCGGCTGGGATCGGAGGTTACACCTGCCACGCACAGGCCTTCGCTCAGCGCGCGCGCGACCCGGTTCGAGCCCATGGCCTTTTGGCTCAAGCTGGAACCTTGATCGCGTTCGATCTGCCAGCGGGGACCGAAGGTCGAACCGAGATAATTCGCGGTCGGTTCTACCCACTCCGGTTCAGGCACGCGGATGACCACCGCAAGAGCCTGTGAGTGCCGGAGCTTGCGACGCAGATCGGGATCCATGGCAGCGTCGAAGCTCGCGCCCACGATAGCGGTGGCGGCGTCGCGATCGCGCGGCCGGGCAACGTCGTCGTCGTCCTCCTCAACCAGGTAGAAGGGCCCGTTTTTCAGGTCGTCCAGAGGAAGTGACCCGTCGTATTGCCGCACAACGTCCTCGGCCCCGCGTACGAACCGTTGACGGGGGCTCGTTATCTTCCTGAAGCGCTTTGCCTTCTTGCTCATGGTTACCTCGTTAGTTCGGACAAAGATTTTGCGGTCGCCGGAAGCAGGCTTCCGGACGTCGGCTCGATCGATGGATCGTGAAAGGAGCGAGATGGGCGCGCGCTTGCGTTCCCGGAGCAGAGGTGGTTTGCTCAGGTCCGCACTTTGCGGTGCACGCCTATCAGAGGGGGTGGCTGCTCCTAACAGCCTCCCCTTCATTTTCTTCTGCTGTCCGCGACTACATGTTGTCCTCCGTGGTTAGTCGGTTGCGCTCAGTCCGCGTTTCGCGCGGGTACTCCGCTCGTAATCGTCACCCACCACGCACCGATCCCGTATCCTCCGCGTTCGCGCGGGTCAGCCTAGTCCAGTTCACTTCTGCCAAAAACCGCTCTTCCGGGTCCGCCGACCCGATCGGAACGATCGCAGGTTGCGCAGCAACCGCCCGGTTGCTGCGAGCGCCTTTTTGCCAGAGCCCTCTGCCCTTGAAATGGAATCCTAGGAATTAGGGAAGCTGAGCGGACCCGCGTGTCCGCCTGGCGGATTCGCGCGACGAGGCCGCGTGGCTTGGATTCTCCGATAATGTGCGAAGGATTCGTTTCGCGTCGCTTCGCCACTCGCCTTTTAAGCTTGAATCCTTTCTCGCGCATTCCGAGTCGCTGGCCATCGCTGCAACCGGAATCGGGGGTGATCAACTCGGTGTGAGCGGGCTCCCGCAAGAGCGTCGGATCCGATCCTTGGACGCCAATCGAGAGCGAAGGATTGCTCCGCGCCGTTTCAAAGCCAACCCGGCCCGTCATGTCCGCGTCCTCACTATGCTGCCAGGCCCAAGCCGTTGCGAGACGAGATCAATCTCGATCAAGTCCTCGCTCGCCATGGACATGACCGCCGGCGCGGGGTCCCGGTCCGCCCGCAATCCTTCGAGCAACCGTCCGAGCTCCATTGGGCCCTCGTCGCGCAACGCTTGGAGGACCCGCATCCGGATGCCCACCGGCACGGGGCGGTCTTGGTAGCTCCACACGAACGACGCGTTTCCGCGAAGAGGCTGCGTCCGAAGATCCTCCATCGTGACCAGGCGCACCTGTAGGCCGAGGTCGCGCAACGCCAGGCGGAACATGCCCTCCTGCTCCAGGTCGCGCAGTTGACGCGCCGGCACGACGTCCAGCAGATAACGGCCGTCGTCCTGCTGCAGGATGACGGCGTCGATCTTAACCTCCGCGCCGGCAACGAGCGCCTTTGCCTGGTAGGCGATCGAACGCACCGTCGGATTGAGGCTCGCCTGCACCAAGGCTTCGCGCAAAGCCGGATGAGGCGCGTGGATGGCGCAGGCCGTCTTCGCGGACGTGAAGAGATCGAAACGGCGGAGCAAACGGCTGTCGGACATGCTAGGCTCCTCAGATCTCGACGACGAAGTCTGACCGGAAGAACGGGTTCTCCCATCTCTCGCCCGCCCAGGGGCCATAACCTTTGCTGTTGGAGACCACCAAGGTTTCCCCGATGAGGACCTCGGCCGTTTCGTGGGTGTGCCCGAAAACCCAGCACTGAGCGGGACGCAGCGCTTCCTTGTCGCCCTCGGCCGGCTGCGGATGCATCAGCGCCGTCAGGTCCGAGCGGAATGCCGCGCCGAGCATGGTTTCGTCGCTGATCGCCTCGCCCGGCTGATGGGGCGCGATCCGGAAGCCGATCTCCGGCATTGGCGCGTGGTGGGTTACGATGACCATCTTCTGGTCGTCGCTGCGGGACTTGCGCAGTTCGCCCTCCAGGAAGGCACGCGACGCCACGTGTCTGGCGAGCGCGTCCTGAGGCAGAAAGCGCTGCTTGTAGTTGCTTTTCCGGATCCGGCGGTAGTCGTTCATGTGGTCGCCGGCGACCCTCATGCCGCGGCGTTGGTCGCCGAACAGGTTGAAGTCGGTCCAGCCGCAGCAGCCCGCGAAGATCGTGTTGCCGATGGTGATGGCTCGATTCTGGAGCACGTGCACGTTCGTGCCTTCGGCCGCCCGCAACGCCTTCTCGACGGTGATGTCGACATCGGTGCCCCAGCATTCGTGGTTGCCGTGGACATAGATCACTTCGCGGTCGGTCAAGCGTTCGCGGATCCACCGCACGCCGCGTTCCATGCGGGTGAACAGGTCGCCCGGGATGACGACGACGTCGTGCTCGGGACGCTCGGCGGGCGGCGGCAGGTCCCAACCCCGCACGGTTTCCATGTGAAGATCGCCGAGGATCCAGAGCCGCATGTCAGCGCTCGTTTTCATCATCGACGGACGCGCGTTCAGCGCCTCCACTGCCTTGTTGGGCAGCAGATCGCCGTCGGCCGGCAGTTCGGCCCGAGCCGAACCGCACACCGATGGAATCGCAGGGTCGACACCTGTCGCGCTCCCGGTCGCAGACCCAAGTGCCGTTCTGGCGGCGCGGCGACACATGGCCAGCCTTCGGCCCACGGGGGGACGACCGGACGAAAGAGGTCGGAGCGATCTCGATCAGCTCGACGCGCCAATCGTGGATGACGCCTGACATTCAAATCTCCACCACGACGGTGTTTGGACCCAGTGGAGCATCGTGCAGATATAGCTGCACAAGATTTTCGCAGGCGAGGCGACAGACCGCTGCAACAACATCGCAATCAAGATGAACCCGGTCCTCCAGTTCCACAATGCGTTGGGCGCCTGCCTGGAGAGCGACCGAAAGCTTTAGCCTGTCGGTCAGCGACACGCGCTCGCGCGCGTTCGCCCAGACTATCCGCGCGTTCGAATATGTCGGCTCACGAAGAATGTCTCGCGCATCTCGCTCGAGCAACTGCAAGCCATAGCTCCTCAGGACGAATTTGAGGCGGGCATCCTCCTCTTCGCTGTATTCGGGGCGGACCTCTTTGGCACGGAGGAGAAACGCGCCGGCATCCGTTCGAAGCACAAAACCCGCGAGTGACATGGGTGGGCAGTCTAACAGGGGACCGTCTCGATATTGGATTTCTCGGACGGAAGAATCCAAGCATGCTTGTTCGAACGCGTGACGAAGAAGCACATCATCGTCCGCCGGTATGGCAACTAGGCCTCGGCACTTTGGAGATCTCAAGAGCCACGGCCGAGGATCGGGATGAGAAGACGTCGAGACTCGAGGAAGCATGATCGAAACCTGAAGAATTTGCCAAACCCTGCCCGAACGAAGTCAGCCTCGCCTCGTCGCCCGACTTCAGCAGCGCTCGGTCGCTTCGGCTGCTCTCTGGAACAGGAGCACCTGATGCTTGGAGCGGCTACGCTATGTCCGCTATACCGTACATTCTGATTTTCAAAAAGCCTTCCTTTGGGCCTATCGGAAGAATGTTCACGTTAACGGAGTATCTTTCGACGCAGGTTCAGCGATCGAGAACCAGCAATTCGGACGGTTCCACCTTAAGAGCTGCCGCGATGCGGACGATGGTGTCCAGAGTGGGATTTCCCTGTCCTCGCTCGACGTCGATCACCGACGCGCGGCGAATACCAGCCTCGCTGGCCAAATCGGCCTGGGTCAGTTTGAGCGAGCGCCGAAGGTCCCTGACTTTCTGCCCGAGGGCTGCTCTGACCCGTTTTTGGGTTTTCGCCAAGGACTCAGATCCCGCCACGGCTTCCCCGCAAATCCTCGCAATTTCGCGTAGCAAACACGCATAGACCGAAAAAACTGACATCCCATGCCACGGCGCCGTCGCGCGCGCTATAGCGAACTCATCAATTTCAAGGAATCGAACGCTGCCCTTTCCGAAAGATGCGAAAGGACCTATCCCCATTGTCGCCATCAAATGTAAACGGGTTTTCCGAAGTTCTCGGCGCGATTTTTGTCCCAATTGACTTCGATTTTAGCCAGAGCCGACCTTTTGGGTCCGCGCGATGCTCAAGGGCCGTCATATTGCTCAACAGCGCAAAGGAGGTGGAGCCGTCGCCACTATCGAAAGTGCGAAGCTGCACCTCTTGCGTGCTAACGACAGGGGCAGCATTGTTGAGACCGAGAGTGCCGTGGAGGCATAAGTGACTGTGACAGCTTCGATACTGTATAACCTGGTCGAATGCCCGCAGCGTGTTGCTTTGGACGCGTTCGGCGATGTAGTGAAGCGAGATCAGATCAGTCCTTTTGTTCGGTTGCTCTGGGAGAGGGGCAGCTTGTTCGAGCAGGAAACGATCTCCAATTTGCAGATCCCCTTTCTCGATCTTTCGTCCGCCAACGAGGTCGACCGTGAGCGGCTCACGCTTGATGCTATGAGCAAGGGCGAGCCTCTTATCTACGGAGGATGCATAAGAGCCGCTGATCTGTTTGGCAGGCCGGACCTGTTGCGCAAAGAAGTCGGCGGCTACGTCCCAGGCGACATCAAATCAGGGCGCGGCAAGGAGGGTGGAGATGACGATCATGACGGAAAGCCGAAGCGCCACTACGCCGTCCAGCTCGGTCTGTACGTAGACATCCTCGAGCATTTGAATCTTTCGGCGGGACGTCGGGCGTTCGTCTTGGATATTCGTGGAGATGAAGTCACCTACGACTTCGGCGACCCTTCCAGTCAAGGCCTATGGGGTGACTACGAAGATGCGCTCGCCGAAGCGCGATCGATACTGGCGCGGCAAATCGTCCCGCTCCCCGGCTATGCAAGTTGCTGCAAACTTTGTCATTGGTATAGTTTTTGTATCCAACAGCTCGTCTCGACGGACGACCTGACGTTGATCCCACTTCTTCGACGGTCAGATCGCGACACGATGAATAATCAGATACCCACGATCGCCTCGCTTGCGGCGATCAATCCGGAAGCGTTCATCAAGGGCAAGAAGACCGTGTTTGCCGGCGTTGGGGCGGATCGCTTCCGCGCTTTGCAGGCGCGCGCGGTCATGCTGAAAGCATCTTCGCCGAAGCCCTTTTTGCGCACACCGATAAGACTTGACCGCTTCTCTGTCGAGCTATTCTTCGATATCGAAGTCGATCCGCTGCGCGGAGTTTGCTACCTGCATGGATTTATCGAGCGGAAGAATGGGGACAACGACACTGAGCGTTTCGTTTCATTCTTTTCTGACGACGCAACACCGAAAGCTGAGCGCGAGACTTTCGCAGAGGCCCTCGACTATTTTGCCTCTCGGGAAGGCGCTGCGATATATTATTACAGCAAGTATGAACGGACAATCTACCGGAAGCTCCAGCAGAAGTACCCGGACATCTGCACACCCGAAGACATAGAACAGTTGTTCGAGCCTCGGAGAGCGATTGATCTTTACGGAGATGTCGTTCTGAAAGCGACAGAATGGCCCACCAGAGATCATTCGATCAAAACCTTGGCCAAATTTTTGGGCTTTGAGTGGAGGGACACGCATCCCTCGGGAGCCGCTTCCGTCGAATGGTTCGACCGCTGGTGTCGGGAACGAAATCCGGTTATCCGGCAACGTATACTCGATTACAATGAAGATGATTGTCGCGCCGCCCGGATACTGCTGGACGGAATCAGAGCACTTACTGATTGAAGCCGATAGGCTCGGTCCGGGACCTAGACAACCGCCTGAATCCATCCCTTTGGCGTACGTTTGCCTAAGGCCAAGCGGCCAACGAACAAATCTTCGTCAATCGAGTATAGCAAACCGGCGTGTTGAACTCGCAAGCCCAGCAGTGTGCGAACCTCAGTACAGAGGGCGAGATGGCGCCTATCCGGCGAAGTGAGGGCGGATACTACGTGGCAGCGACCTCTGTGCAAAGCGCTTGATGCCTTTAGGGCGATCTCGGTCCAGCGATCTGATGCGTCCGTCGTGTGGCGCACCCCATGCAGCAAATCACCCAGCGGCTGAAGGTAGGGGCTGCCGCCGGGGGCAGCGAAGTCGAAATGGAACGAAATTCCGGTAATGCTGCATATCCTCAGGTCGTCCGGGTGCGATCTGCGCCCGCTCCACATACACGGTCTAGCTTCGCTCGGAGCGCAGTATTTGCCCCCAGCCGAACGGACCGCTAGTTGATGCTGGATGCGAGCGCCAGAAACGCTGCTGACAACAAGTAACCTTCTCAGCACGCGAGAATCGGCAACCGCGCAGCGTTCAAGCTCTGACGGTAAGACGGCTTTCCCCGTGACGCTACAGCGCTCGAGCACGCCGGGCCGAACGAACCTCCCGGTGATTTCGCACCGTTCAGCCTCTTGTTTTGTTATCGGCTGCCGTGTCTCATGACAAAGGAGAAACTCGTCCTTGTGGCCGGCTTGATCAGATACGACCGACTTCGATTTCTGGTCGCGACGATAGGGTTTGCCCGAGATGTCGCTGATGACCAATTCGCTCTTCAGTAACTCGATTCCAGTGAAATCGCACCGACCGAAGTGCTCTGGTTCCGCCCGTTTACCAGTCAGACTACAGATCTTGAGAAGCGAACTCGCGACAGGATTTCCTGTAATGGCGGAGAGTTCCGCTTCGTCCGTCAGGACAAGTTTGCCGCTTAGGCTGCAGCGCAGCGCGTGGTCCGGAAGAGCCGTTCGGCCGCTGACCTCCGAGGTGACGAGTAGATGTCGCAAGACATCCACGCCGGTCATGGCGCAATGGCCTAGGCATTCCTTCGGTGCGAGAGTGCCGCTGCTGTCGCATCGACCCAGTTCCGGCGCGGAAACGCAATCGCCCGTCCGTGGTACCACCGTCAAACGGCTCTCATACTGCGGGCCCTTGTCGAACTTGTATTGCACCTCAGAAGTGACTTCACGGTGAATGCCGCCTTCCAACGCGACGACCGTCAGTTCAAGTCGCGGAGTGAAGTCGTCCTCCATCTTCTTCCGTTTGCGAGCATCATCGCCAGCGGCTGCCAGTTCCTGAACGCGCCGCTCCAAATAGAAACGGCAGAACTCGCCGATGCCTAGATCTCGTCCGGCTGCATCAGCCAATCGTTCGGTATCAATTCCGAGATGTTGGGCGTTCTCGATAGTATCGCCCAATTTATAGAGACCGGATCGAACGGCGTGTGCCCTGTGTTCGCCGGGCTGACATTCAACTTCTACAAGGCGTTCGTAGCTGTCATGAGCAACAGTGGCGCGCACCCGGATAAGCGCCTTGCCTTCGAAGCAGCGGCGCACTCCTTCCACCTTTGTCGTAATGAGCGATGCGCCGAAGCTGTCGACCCAGCAACGCGAGATTTCATTTGCCTGGCCGGCCGGGTCGTCATCCCTATCCTCCACCTGATGAACCCCGGTGGCGATCATCCGGCTTACTAATCTCGAAAACGCTGCTGAACCGGGTGCGTACAAAGTGGCGCGGCCATTGCGGTCGGCTTCTTCGAAACAAATCAGTTCGCGTCCAGCATCCTCTTCCAGTAGATAAAGGCCGCCTTCCTTGGACGTCACCGTTGCTCCAAGGCTCTTGAGACCGGCGAGCGCGAACTCCCGTGACTCCATCGACCTCACGATCGGAGGAAGCTTGGGGGCCCGCGGCCCGACATATTCCGCACCATCCATGCTGCCCAGCATGTCGTTGATGTTAGCCTCTTCCGCTTCCAGCTTTTCCCTAGCGTCGAGAATGCTTTGTTCTGCCTGCTTCGTGGCTTTTTCGAAGTCCTTGCCGGCGAGCGCCGCCAGAACCAGCCGAAGGATCCTGTCCTCGAAATCCTCCCCATCCTCGTCGTCTACGCCAGACGCCTCGAGGAGCGACTCGATGTCGCCTATGGCATGCGCGGCCATCTGCAGCTTTTCCATCAAACGACCGACGATATACTCTTCGAACGTTCCCTTTAGCGTGATGTTGAGGATGCTGACGCTCGCATGTTCGGACGCCAGCCGCTGGATTCGGCCGATGCGCTGCTCGACTATCATCGGATTCCAGGGCAAGTCGAAATTCACAAGCACGTTGGCGACCTGCAAGTTCACGCCCTCTGAACCCGCTTCGGTCGACACGATCACATGGCAGGCCGGCGGATTTTTCCAGAAACGGGCGATGGTGTCTTGGTTACGCTGTCCTGAGTTGCCGTTGATGATTCCGACCTTGAGGCCCCGGGTCTCCAGGAAAGCCTGAATCGTCGTCTGCGTCTCGAGCCGGCCAGTGAACACCACCATGCGCCACCGCTCTGGGTTTTGGCGCATCAATTGATCGATCAGCGACCCGAGGCCGTTCAGCTTCGCGCTGGTGCTCATGCCATCGACGATGCTGCATACGGCGGCGGCCAACTCCCGAGGCACGGTTCCATTTCGAGCCATGTTGGTGAGTTGGGCCATCAGCGCATGAGGGCTGCTGGTGAGTGCCTGCAGAATTCCAATTTGAGCGAGCCGATTGAGCTTTTGAATCGGTTTGCTGATGACCCGGATAAGCTCGAGTTCGGCGACGGTCGGTTCGACCCGGTGGAGTTGGACAACTCGATCCGGGAAGTATAACTTTGCGTCGCCGCGCCGCACGCGGGACATGTAACCGTACACGATCGAGCGAAACTCTTCACGAGCTTCGGCCTTGAGCTGACGAGCCGTATCGCGCTTGTCGGCGATGAACTTGCGCGCGAACATCCCCTCGCTTCCGAACGGATTTTGGTGACCCCGAGCTACCGTAAGAAGGTCGACGAGCGAGTAGAGATCCCAAAGCCGGTTCTGGATCGGAGTGGCGGTGAGCATCAGAACGTAGCGAAAGCGCCTCTTTTCAAAAGCCTCCTTGAAGCGCAAAGCGACCTGCGGAGGTGGATCGACGCCGTAGAGGTTGCGCAGCTTGTGCGCCTCGTCGAGCACTAGCATTTGGAAACGATCTTCAGGAATCTTCTCGAGATGCAGGCGTGCTGAAGCATAGGTCGTTATCACCGCGCCAACATCGTCCGGTTCGGCGGTTATCAGCTCTCTGCCGGTTGCGATTTGAGCAGGGATATCGAATTTTGCCTGCAACTCCGCCTGCCATTGCGGTCCGAGGAGTTTTGGACAGACGATCAGGATCTTGGAGATCTTTGTACGCGCGATAAGTTCGCTGGCGATCAATCCTGCGCTGATGGTCTTGCCCAAGCCAACGTCGTCGGCGAGCAATGTCACGGGTAGCCGGCGGCAGAACGTGATAAGATTAGAGACCTGATGGTGGTAGGGCTGTAGGTGCTCTTGCCATCGCTTTTCGGATTTCAGGTCTTTCCGCGTCTCGATGACGATTGGATCGGTCAAATCCCATTCGAGCGCCGCTCTGTACAGTTTGTATTCGTCCGGAAGGATGCTGCGACGCAAAATTCTCGTCTGAAATTCGGATGACGACGCCGACATTGCCCCAATCCAGCGCCTTGCGTTAAATAAAGAAACTTAGCATGCCGGTTTTGAGGGATTTCGGCAACCACGGCGAGTAGGACGATCCGAGGGGAGTTGCCAGCACTCCTTCTTCGCCTTCGAAGGTGACCTTGTGATGCCATCCTGAGAACATCGAGCGTCAGGGCGCGCCGATCGTGGGATCCGTCGCCTGGACCGTGCCAAGTTCACCGGACGATAGGGCTCGTCGCGCCGGACAAACTCATGGATCGACGCCCTTCACCGCCGCCCACGAAGGCTGTAATTGCATACCGCCGCACTCTAATCGAGCGAGAACGCCGCTAATCGAATGGTTAGGCCCGAAAACCACAAGCGAGATCCCCAACCGTGGCCATTGCGGTTGCGCTACATAGAAGGTTCAATCGCGATTTGGTGCGGGCAATAGTACATTAACTTTCCAGTCTTTTGCATCACGGATTCCATGTCTTCGGACGGCACAAGTACAGAGCTCGAGGAAGATCTCGAAGCCCAGATACTCGAATGCGATGCCTCCATTTCTCGGAATCCCCGAGACGCCAAGGCTCGTCGGCAGCGAGGGCTTCTGAAGGCACGTATGCATCGATACGACGAGGCGCTGAAGGATTTCGATGGCGCCCTGAGGCTAAGTCCCAATGATGCCCATGCACATGGGCTCCGAGCCCTGGTGTGGGCGAAGAAAGGTGACCGCGACCGCGCCCTTGCCGATTTCGATATCGCCATTCGGCTGGCCCCGGAGAACGCTGAACTGTATCGCTCCCATCGCGCGCGCGTGCTGTCGGAGAGTCATGCCCGGCCGATCGCGGGCGGCGACTTCAATCTCCTCAAGAATCCCTTCATTCTCCTCGGGCTGCCGCCCGACGCGAAGCCCGGGGCGGTCAAGGAGGCGTACGAAGATGCGGTCGAGGATGAGGCTGACGAGCCGGACGTCCTCATGCGCGCCCAGCAGACGCTGTTGACGCCGAGGCTCCGGATCGAAGCCGAAATCGGCGGCTTCCTCGATGTCGATCCGAAGCTGGCGACGCTGATCGTGTCCGATATCCGCAGCGGAAGGCCGCTCGGCGAAATGAAGGAGAGCCTTACACGACTGCATTCGCTTCCGAGATCGAACGTCATCGCCCACTATGGCTCGGCGGGGCCGCTCCGGCTCGAATATTTCTGTGAGCTGATTGCGGCACAGGCAGCCGTCGCCCCGGGGGCCGTTTGCGACGCCATCAACGACGTGCGGCAGGAAATCGCCCTGGGCCGCGTTGACCGCGACGCGGTCAGCGAGGCGCTTTCCAAACTGCTCGATCGTCAGACCAAGGCGGTGATCGAGGCCCTCGGCTTCGGCGACGAGGCGGTCGCACTCTTTGATCTGTTCGTCTCGAGGATCCTCGCCGGCGCGGACGCCGCGGCGGTCTTCAGGCTCGACGTCTACGTGTCGATGTTCCGTCAAACCGTGGCGTCCGAACTCTCCAAGCGCCGGGAAGCCGTGGTCACGGCCTGCGACGAGATTCGCAAGAATCCGAAGTTGGACGCGACGTATCGAAAACTCGACAAGGCGCTGCGCTTCTGGATGGCGCTGGTTAGGCCCGTCCAGGCCTACGAAACCCATCGCCAGCGCGAGGATCCCGCGGCGCGCGAGATGTATGGCACCGTTCGGCAGCTCGCTCTCGATCTGTCCAACGAGCAGCGCGAGTTCGAATGCGCCGAGAAGGTCGTTTCCATCGCGTCCGGAGTGTTCGGCCACCTGCCTCGCGCCGCCGAACAGATGGCCGAGGATACGAAGCAGCTCGCCGAACTCCGCAACGACAAGCTGGCCGACGACTTGCTCACGCCGCTACTGCAAGCGTGCGAGCAGGCCAACAACTCGCACCGCACGGTCGAAGGTGAACTGCTGAAGGCCGGTTTCGGGCCCGGATCGGTCGGAAGCATGAGGTCCATCTTCGACAAGTTCGCAGCGGCAGTCGATGCGACCGCCAAATTGCCCTTCTCGGATGCACCTTGGCGCCTGGTCCGCTCGGTCGCCATTTCCCTGAACAACGATTCGTCGTCGCCTCAAGCCGCGGACAAGATCATCCAGGGACTTCTCGACTACGCCGTTCATAGGCCGCCGTCGCCCGAAATGCTCGCGATGCTGCAGGAAGACCAGCGCGCCGCTCGCAAGATCCTCGTCGAGAACGACCTGACGAAGAATCTGCAGGCGCAGAAGTGGAAGGAGACGGAGCAACTCGCGGAGAAGCTCCTCACGCTGGAAACCGACGAAGATAATCTGAGCGCCGTGCGGACCATTCGCGATACTGCAGCCGCCAAACGCAAAGCCAACACCCGCGCCATGTGGTTCTGGGGTGTCGTGATCGTTGGCGGCGGGCTCTGGGCGATCATTGCCAATGGGGGGAGCAACTCGGGATCCCAGACGACCCAGTACCGGCCGACGCCATCCTATTCCAATATGCAAACGTGGCCGCAAACGCCCGCACCTTCTCAGGCAACGGTCCCGCCTCCGCAAAGAACCGAAAGCTTCGACACCAGCGAGACGATGCCGCCCGTCGGCACCGGTCTGGCGCTGTCCAGGGCGAACATCCGTTACTGCGCATTCCAGCGCGTCAGGATCGAGGCCGCCCGCCCCCTGGTTCAAGCCGGGGTACAGGGCCAGCGTTTCAGCGCCGCGGTTGACGACTACAATTCGCGCTGCAGCGACTATCGCTATCGGCAGAGCGACAAGGATGCCGTCGATGGAGAGCTGATCGGGAAGCGGTACTCGCTGGAGTCCGAGGGACGCGCTCTCGCGGCGTCCTGGCGACCATCCGGTCCGCCAGCGCCGCGGCGATGAGCGGGAAGGAAAACAATGCGCGCGAACGAGGGACGATCATGACGGACGGCGAAGATACGATGGCGAAGCTCGCGGTCGAGTATTGGAAGCTGCTGCGTGTGCTGGAGCGAGCTCTCGACAGCGTTCCCGAGGACCGGCGGGAGAGACACGCCTCGCAGGGGCGCTACGCGGCTGACCGTCTCAACGAGCTTCTCCGAGATCGCAGGATGTCGGTTCAGTCGTTCGACGGGATGGACTTCGAAGTCAACCTGCCGGTATCTCCTGTCAATGGGGACGAGTTTCAGGGACGTGCCGACGTCGTGGTCGCCCGTACCATCGAGCCCGCCGTCATCGCGGACATGCGTCCCGTTCTGATGGGCAAGGTCTATCTGGCGAGGAAGGAGTGAGAATGTATCTCGGCATCGATTTGGGAACGTCCAATTCGGCCATCGTCGGCAACGACGGTCGGGAATTGCGTCTCTACAAGACGGTGGACGGATCGGACGTGCTTCCGAGCGCGATCATGATCGACCGCCGGGGCGGCATGTTCGTCGGGAAACGGGCCTACGAGCAGGATGCCTTCTCGCCGGAGAACGTGGGCAAGAAATTCAAGCGTCTCATGGGCACCTCGAGCCCCATCGAATTCAAGAGCGCCGACCGGTCGATGAGCGCCGAAGAGGCGAGCGCCGAAGTGCTCAAGACGCTTCTGGCGCAGGCCAAATTGGCGGCAGGTCAGTTCGATCTGGAAGGGACGGTCATCACGATCCCGGCCGCGTTCAATCAGATGCAGTGTGAGGCGACCATGCGGGCGGCGCAGGCCGCCGGCATTGGCCGCGTCGGCCTGGTCCAGGAACCGATAGCGGCCGCGATGGCGTCGATCGCCGATCGTCAACGACGCAACTCGGCGCTGAAGGACGGTCAATTTCTTGTCTATGATCTAGGAGGTGGTACGTTCGACGTCGCCATCGTCCAGAGCGTCGGCGGTACTATCAACGTCGTCGGTCACGGCGGCATCAACATGCTGGGCGGCACCGATTTCGACCGGCGCGTCGTGAACGAGATCGTTCGGCCCTGGCTAATGCACCAGTTCGATCTTCCGGACGACTTGCAGAGGGATCCGACCTATCAGCGCGTGCTAAGAATCGCGGCCTTCTATGCGGAGAAGGCCAAGATCGAACTGTCGGCGCAGCCCTCAACGCGCATTTCCGCGGACGAAAGCCAACTTTCGTCCCGTGACCTCGCCGGGAAGGAGATCTACCTCGACATTCCGTTCGACCGGCGGCAGCTCGAGGAGCTGGTATCCGATCAGGTCGACCGATCGATCGACGCGTGCCGGAAGCTGCTCAAGGAGAATGGCTACCAGAGCGGCGACATCGATCGCGTCGTGTTCATCGGCGGTCCGACCCGTATGCCGATCGTGCGTTCGCGCGTGCCGGAACAGCTGGGGATCGCCGGAGATCTGGATTCCGATCCGATGACCGCGGTCGCGTTCGGTGCCGCGATCTTCGCCGAGAGCCGCGACTGGTCCGGCGAAGCGGTGACCGCCAAACCGACGAGGGCCACGGCCAAAGCGGGCGGAGCCGTCAGGATCGAATACGGTTATCCGGAGCGCACCTCGGATGCTCGGATCCGGATCCGGATCCGGCCGCAGCCGGAAGCGCAAGGTCAAGGCTATCGCCTCCAGATCGACAGCGATACGGGTTGGACCAGCGGGCAGATGCCTCTCGACGGGACCACCTCCGTGAACGACGTGCCGGTCGCGCGCCGGGGCGACAACCAGTTCAGGGTGATGGTGTTCGACCGATCCGGAAATCCCGTTCAGGAGGCCGAAACCAGGCTTGTAGTGAAGCGTACGGACGCGTCGTCTTCGGGCACGCCGATCACCCATACCATCGCCGTCAAGGTGGTGGTCGACGAAGGCGGTCTCCACAAGAATACGCTCCACGAACTGGTGGCCAAGGGACAGTCGATTCCGGCGAGCGGCACCGAAACGTACCGGGCCGCGAACGATCTTAAGGGCGGAGAAAAAGGAGGGCTCGATTTCGAGGTCTACCAGATGGAGGCTGGCGTAACGGATCCTGCCCTCAATCTTCATGTCGGAAGTTTTCGGGTTGAGGGCTCCCAACTGGAGGTTGGCGATATCATTCGTCGCGGCGACGTCGTCCGCGTACACTGGAATCTCGACGAGAATGGCCTTCTGAACTGCGCGCTCGAGGTGCCATCGATCGGCCGTCGGTTCGACACCGGGAAGATGTTCACCGATCACGGAGCCAGGAAGAGCTTCGAAGGGCAGGAAGGCGAGGAGCTCGCCAACTCCGTCCTCGATACGACCGCGACCGAACTCGAAGAACTCGAGCGCGCCCTCGGCGCGAAGCGCAGCGCCGAGACCGAGGAACTGAACCGGCGGCTGGACGAGCAACGCGAGAATCTGAGGACGTCTTTCGAAGCGGATACCCGCCGATCGATCGCCGAGGAGGGCCGCGCCATCAGGCAGGAAATCTCGCGCATCAAGAACCGTCCCGAAAACGTGGGCGCCGTTCTGACGGAAGAGACGGATCGTCTGGTCCGGGACTACGATTCCATCGTCCGTCCCCACGCGTCCAAAGCCACGAACGACCGGTTCGACTCACTTCAGACGCAGGTTCGGGACGCGCTCCGTCACGGTCGGCCCGACGACGCGCGAAAGTCGCACTCCGAAATGTTCGCGATCTTCATCAACGGCGCCAAGGAGCATCCTGGCTTTCAGGTCGACTTGTTCCTCGCCTTCTCACGCGAACGCCACCTTGCCATCGACAAGGGGCTCCACGATAGGCTGGTCGCGGACGGACAGGCCTGCATCGACCGGAACGATCTGGAAGGACTTCGTCGGACCATCGGGCGCATCCTCGAGAACCAGATACCGACCACAGCCAAGAACGCGGCCAGCGCGGCTCTTGCCGGCCTCATGAAGTAGCATGTCCGGCTTTCCTTGGTTTCCGATAGGCCACAAGCTGGCATCCGGCACTGTCGGCAGGCTGCGGATGGAAGGGCCTGGCTATCAGGTGCTGCAGGAGCAGGCCGGCGACGCCCTGATGCTCGTCCTCGCCGGCGGGGAGCCGGTCGCGGATGACGCGGCCCGGATCGACGGTGCCTCGCAGTTCGCCGAGTTCGAGTTTGGCGGCCGCCGCTTCCTGACCGTGCCGGTGGCGAAGTCCTCCGAGCCCGTGCCCTTGCTGCGGTGGCCGAAGCGCTTCGGACTGCCCACCACCAGCGACGTCAGAGCCCTCGGCGAGGCGATCGCTGGCATGCGCCGGCGCGCCCCGCGGGCCGAGGTGGCGAGCGCCTTGTTTCTGCCGGCGCTGGAAGCGTGCCTAGCGGTGAAGGACGTCGATGCCACGGAGGACATGAGGCAGGTCGCCGCGCAGATACTCACCGCTTCGCAGGCAACCGCCCTGGACGTCGGATCGGTGCGCGCCGTCAATCCCTGGGTCTCGGCCGACGACATCAAGTTCTTCCTGTCGGCGCTCGGTGTTTCCGAGGTCGCGGAGCCGGTCGCTCCGGAAGCCTTCGCCCTACCGGGGCGGCCGGCGCTCGAGGCCTTCTTTCGCGAATACGTCCTCGAGCCGAGCGCCGATCCCGAGAGGTATCAGGCGCTCAGAGTTCAGTTGCCGAACGGAATTCTGCTCTACGGACCACCCGGATCGGGCAAGACCCACGCGGTGGATACTCTGGTCGCCGCGCTGCGGCGGCCGACCTTCAGGCTCGATCTCGGCGAGGTCGGAAGCCCCTTCATCCATCAGACGACCGTCGCGATGCGGCAGGCCTTCGAACAGGCCAAGCGCAGCGCCCCGTCGCTGCTCGTACTGGAGGAGATCGACGCGGTCGCGTCGGCTCGGGGGCCTATGTCCCAGGACCACAAGGTCGAGGAACTGACCGAAATCCTCCGGATGATCGAGGCTGCAGCCAAGAACGGCGTGCTGGTGCTGGCGACGACGAACAGGAAGGAAGCGCTCGATCCCGCCGTGTTGCGGACCGGACGCTTCGACCACTCATTGCTCGTCGATTACCCTACCGAGGAAGAGGTCAAGCTCGCTCTGGGAGGCATGCTCAAGGATCGGCCGCACGACGCGATCGATCTGTTGCCGGCGAGCCGGTCGTTGGCGGGCCGTCCCATGAGCGACGCAGCTTGGGTGGTGAACGAAGCTGCCCGGCTGACGGCGCGCGCGCAACAGGACAGAATTACGGCCGCCTTTCTGGAGGAAGCACTTTCGCGGCTCCGATAGTTCTGCCGCTCCGGCGTAGATCAGGTCGCCGGACGGAAACCGCCGGCCGGCGGCCTCGGCAGCAATTCCTCACTTCGCTAGATGCCGACGTCATCAAGAGGATCAACCGGTCGCCGCGCTGCGGGAGACCACGGCCTCGCTGGTGATGGAGCAAGCCGCCGCCGAGTGGCTCGAACGGCATCAGGACGGCAAGAAGTGAAGCTGCGGTCGGCATTGGGACCCGGTAGGAGCAGCGCACTACAAGCCGATCCCGCCCGATCAGACCGCGACGGGTTCGACTGATCCAGGCTGTCCATACGGTAGTGGCTACGACCTCACGCCGCCGTCGGGGGCTCTGCCTTGATAGGACCAAATCTGACCGAAACTTTTTCTATGAGGTGTGGCTCCAGATCGTGCTTCGGCACGAAGACCGGGATTTCGGGATTCGGCCGTTTCCCATCATGCTTGACGTTGGCGATCCAGTCCCCGCGCGCCGGGACATGCTCAAGCCCGATAGCGTACATGTCGAAGCCGTCCTCGCTCAGCCGCAAGCGGAGAAAATTGTTATAGGCTCCGATCCGGAGCGAACTGAAAGCGTCATTGCGATTCATCCTGAGCAGCAGGCAAGTGACCATCATGTTGAGCCCGAACAGCGTGCTAACGCGATCGCGTAGCGGGCCGCAAGGATCAGGACGACCACGAGCGCAGCCGCATGCACGGCAGCCGAACCCCAAATCTTGAACTTTCGGGACACTTCCTGCTTCACCGTGTAGCCGATCAGGGATGCGCCGAAGACGGCCACGATCAGAAGGTGGACATCGGGCCGGTCCCGCAGCGAGATCAGAACCGCGAAGAGAAGATAGATTCCGCCCATCAGCAGCGAGAAGTCCCAGTTTTTGAACGCGAAGAACACGTTCCGCCACGTCAGCCGCCTGCTGGTCGCGAAGGACGGATAGACCGCGGCCGAGGTCTTCTGCGGGTCGTCGGGGTCCGGCATCGTGCCGAGCTTCAGTCCTTCCCTATGGTGCACGAAGCTCACCGACACGTCCTGTTCGAGATGGTGAGTCGGATGGAGGAAGGCTCCGCCACCGCCCGATGTGACATACTGCCGATCGTCCTTGCCGACGTAGCGGCTGTAGTGGTGCGTGTCGCCCGACAACAGCACCGGGATCGTGTGTCCGCGCCCGGCGTTCATCGCGATGCCAGCGCCGAACTCCATGATCTCCCAGGATTTGCGGTTGCTGTCGGTGTACAGCCAGCCCGGCTCGGCGCTGCACAGGATGATCCTGGAGTTCTCGGGCATCGCAGCGGCGATGTGCTTGAAGTAATCGGCCTGCGGTCCGTCCATGTCGTCGGCGAGTTGAATGTCGGTCGCCCACAGCCACCAGGTCTCGGTCAGTCGGACGGCGAAGTAGCTGCGGCGCTGATACGAGCGCCAGGCGCCGACGTGCCAAGGCTTCTCCTTGCAGAAGAGCGCCAGGAAAAGCACGAGACCATCGTACCAGTCGTGATTGCCCGGGATCGCGAGCAGCGGCCTGCCCTCGTCGTCCTTCCTGTCCGGGTCGGGTGCTGCCCATGCATAGGGCTGCCGCAGCTGGTTGAAGTAGGCCTGCTTCGTGGCCTTCGGGTAGACCTCGTCGCCGCCCATGACGAGTGCCTGGCCGCGCGGAAGCGACACGTCGCCGACCTTCACCTCGGCGCGGGCCAAAAGGCTCGCCATCGCATAGGTGCTGTCGAAGCCGTCGCCCAGATCCGCGACCCAGTCGATCCAGACGCCGCCTTGACCGTCCTCCTGAAGGCGCGTCCGGAATTCCTCCGCCCGCTTCGCGTGCTCCTCGGGAGGCACGTTGTCGAGCGCGGCAATCATCAAACGACGATCGGCGTATTGTCCGAATACCGACGACAGGACGACGTTGTTCAGCAGCTGCAGCAGCAGCACCGGATCGAACCAATGCGCCATGCGAGGATAGGTTTTGGTGTCGTTCAGCAGGTCGTCTGCCATCTCGATGTCCTAACCGGCTGAATGGGCAGGAAAGTCCCGTCTCGCCCGCCTCCACCCCTATTTTATTACCTTCCACACAAGGTTGTGCAGGAAAAACGCATATGTGCTGGACTCTTCAGGACGTAGGCACCACATCTAGGAGATACGTCAAATTTTAGGCATTTGGAACTGACTTTTTGCAACCGTAGTGGTGTACTGAGACCCCAGCATGTGGCCCGACAACGAGACCGAGCGCGACTTTCTGAACTTCTCCGGCGTGGCTGAAACGGTCGCCGAAATCATCGTCCAGGCGAAAGGCCGTCCGATATCGGTAGGCGTCTCCGGCGCCTGGGGCATCGGAAAGTCGTCGATGATCAAACTTACCCGATCCGCCGTCGCCGCCCGCGAGGACAAGAGCGGCAAGAAGGCGTCCGACAAGTACGTGTTCGTCGAGTTCAACGCCTGGCTTTATCAGGGCTACGACGATGCGCGCGCGGCGCTGATGGACGTCATCACCGAAAAGCTCGCGAAGGAAGCCGAGAACAGGGCGACCGCTCTGGACAAGGTCGCTTCGCTCGCCAAGAGGGTCAGATGGCTGCGGGCGGCCAAGCTGGCGGCGACGTCGGCCGCGTCGATCTATTTCGGCGTGCCTCCGGTCGGAGCCGTCGGCGAAATCTTCGAACTTGGGAAGAAGGTCGTGACCGAAGGCTTCGGCAAGGGCGACGGGGACGCCGCGAAGAAGGCTGCCGACGATGCAGCCAAGGAAGGTGCGGAACTCCTGAAGCCGAAGGAGGAGACGTCGCCGCCCAAGGAGATCCAAGCGCTGCGCGACACCCTCGAGCAAACGCTCGATGAGCTTGGCATCACCCTCGTCGTCCTGATCGACGATCTCGACCGCTGTCTGCCCGAGACGACCATCTCGACACTCGAGGCGATCCGGCTCTTTCTCTTCCTCAAGAACACAGCGTTCGTCATCGCGGCGGACAACGACATGATCAAGCACGCCGTCCGCAAGCACTTCGCGGGCGTCGAGAACGACGTCATGGTCACGAACTACTTCGACAAACTCATCCAGGTGCCGATCCGCGTTCCGCAGCTCGGCACTCAAGAAGTGCGCGCCTACATGATGTTGCTGTTCGTCGACGACAGCGACCTGGCCGACGCCGAGAAGGAGAAGATCCGCGCGGCCGTGATCGCGCAGTTGAAGAAGGCCTGGCAGGGCAAAAAAGTCGATCGCGCTTTCGTCAACTCGTTGGGGGTTAAGCTGCCCGGAAAGTTGATCGGACAGCTCGATACCGCGGAACGGCTCTCGTCGCTCATGACGACGGCGTCCGGCATCGTGGGAAATCCCCGCCTGATAAAGCGCTTTCTGAACGCCCTGTCGATCCGCATGACGATCGCCCGGGCGCAGCAGGTCGACGTCGACGAAGCCGTGCTCGCCAAGCTCCTTCTGTTCGAGCGCATCGGCGATCCGAAGGCCTACGCCGAGCTCGTCAAGAACGTCTCCATTAACGCCGAAGGAAAGCCCGCCTTCCTGAAGGAATGGGAGCAGGACGCATCCGCCGGTCGCGAGCTCGACTTGAAGGAACCATGGAAGGCCGATTTCGTGCGAGAATGGCTGGCGCTCCCGCCGTCGCTTCACGACACCGATCTCCGCGGCGCGCTCTACGTCAGCCGCGAGCATGCGCCGCTGATCACGCTCGAGGACGGCCTCTCGTCGGAAGCGGCCGAACTGCTCGCCGGCATAGTCGAGCACCCCGACATGGCCGGCACCCTCAAAGAACGCCTCGTCCGCGTCCAGCGCGGCGAGACCACGATCATGATGGATCGCCTGCTGGAAGCCGCGAGGAAAGAGCAGGAGTGGGGCGCGCCCGCCATCCTCACCGCGTGCATCGTCCTCGCCGAAGTCGACCCCGTCCAAGGACCTCGGCTGGCGGCGTTCTTGGCGGAGCGCCCGGCCCCGCAGATTCAACCGAGCATCGTGCCGAAGATAGCCGACCGTCCGTGGGCTGGCCCGGTGCTCGACAAGTGGAGCTCTTCGAGCGAGATCCCGCGGCCGGTCAAGACCGCAATCAACAAGACGAGGGGCAATGGGCACATCGCAGTCTAGCGATGGACCGGGGCCGGGCGTGCCGATGGTGCCGCCCTGGACGCCCGCCGCGCCCCAGGATCCCGTCCCGCCGCCTCTACCTCCAGGCGAGCCGGCCGCGCCTCGCGACGGCTTGCCCCCCGTACCGGCTCCGCCCGCCCCGCCTGCTGCGCCGCCGCCCGCGATTCAGCCGCCGCGCCTCGCTCCCGAAAAGCGCTTCGCCGGCGCGAGAACCAATCTCGGCAACTTTGCGCGCTCGGGCGACGGTCGCGACCTGAGGCGGGGACTGGGGCACTACGTCCGAAACGGGTACGGCGGTTCGAATACGGCGACCCAGCGTTTCGGCGGCACTGCTCAAACCGCCGGGTCGCTCGGTCATGCGCTCTATTCGACCGCGAGCGGCGCGGCGGATGCTCCTGTCGACAGGACCGCGCTCGCCGGCCGCTCGACGGAAGAGATCGCCACAGCAATCATCGAGGCGGTCAGGCCGGTCGACGGCACTCAGGACGCCGAAGCGGAACGCGCTTCGATCCACGACGCGATGTCGGCACTCCTGACTCGGTTTCCAGAGGCCGACCTGCTGAATCTGTCCGATCTAGAGCGCGAGTTCGTCATCGAGAACTTCACCGCCATCGACGTCGCCAGACGCTTCGAACTGGACGTCGGCAAGCACTTGCTCGAGCGGGCGGCCACGGCAACGGTCGCGATGGCGCGGCTGAAGCAGATGCGGGCGTACATCGCCGAGATCGTCGCCGCCTCGTTCCGAAAGCTGAAGACCGAAGGGCGCATCCTCACGTCAGGGCGCGTCGCCCGAGTGGTTCAGGCCGCCCTGCGCGATACGTTCGAGGTCTTCGAAGGATACGAGGAATGAAGTTGCTGTGCGCGCCGGCCGATGTGGGTCGCCTCAGCGATCCGGGCACGCTGAGGGTCATCCTATACGGCCAGGCCGGCGCCGCAGAGCGCGGGAGCGCCGGCGCCGCCGTGCGTAACGACGTCCGCAGGGCCGGTCTCGCTCCCGCACGCCGCGCTTGGGATCTGCTGTCCATAGCGATGTCAGTCATGGCGGCCGACGCCGCCGGCCTGCGCACGCTGAGTCCGGACGGCTGGACGCGCGAATTCGAAATGGAGATTGCGGTCGGCGAACCGGCCTTTTGGAACGGGATCGCGGACCTGTTGGCCGAAGCGCTGGCGTTCCTCACGACCGACCGGTGGAGCTTCCGCTTCGTCGAGGGCGGCGCAGCTCCACCGGTGCCGACCAGGATCGTCAGGCCTCCGGAAAGCGCGGTCGTCTTGCTGTCGGGCGGGCTCGACAGCTTGAGCGGGGCCATTGATCTCGCCGCGAGCGGCGTTCGTCCGGTCGCTATTAGCAAGACGGTCCGCGGCGACGGCGAAAAGCAGATCGATTTCGCTCATCGCATCGGGCTGCGGCATTTCCAGCTGAACGACAACGCGACCGTTCCCGGCGAAGTGGACACGACGCAGCGGGCCCGTTCAATCATCTTCCTTGCCTTCGGTGTAGTCGTCGCTTCGGCACTCCAGCCGTACCGGACCGGCGGGGACTTGCCGCTCTATGTCTGCGAGAACGGGTTCATCGCCGTTAATCCGCCGCTGACGGGAAGCCGCATCGGAAGCCTGAGCACCCGCACCGCCCACCCCAACTTCCTCTCCCTGTTTCAGGAAGTCCTCGATGCCGCCGACATCGGCGTGTCGCTCGTTGCCCCTTACGCGACGACGACCAAAGGCGAGATGCTGAGAGAATGCCGCGATCAGACGCTCCTGCGTGCGCTCGCCGGCGTATCGACCAGTTGCGGCCGCTTCCAGCGATACAACTACAGACATTGCGGACGGTGCGTTCCCTGTCAGGTCCGAAGGGGGGCCTTCCTTGCTTGGGGCGGCACCGACCCTACCGACTACGTCTTCGAACCTCTCGGGCGCGACGACGCGGACCATGCGGGTTTCGACGACGTTCGCTCCGTCGGGATGGCGCTGGCCGCGGTCAAGGAAGGCGGGTTCGACGGATGGCTCGGGAGCGCCCTGTCGTGGCCCCGCATCGAACAGCACGACGCCTTGAAGGATATGCTACGTCGGGGGCTTGCCGAGCTCGGCGCGCTCCACGACAAATGCGGTGTCAAGTGATCGATCTCCATGCCCATCTTGATCTCTATCCGGATCCAGCGACCACAACGCAGGAATGCGTCCGCCGCAATTTGTTTGTGCTCTCCGTCACCACCACGCCGTCGGCTTGGTCCGGCACGGCCGCGCTCGCGAAGAGCGCGACGCGGATCCGTACCGCCATAGGACTGCATCCGCAGCTCGCGCAGGAGCGGCAAAGCGAACTCGGCCTGTTCCAGGATCTGCTTCCGCGGTCGAAATACGTCGGCGAAATCGGCCTCGACGGCGGTCCAGAGCTCAAGTCGACGTGGGACACGCAGTGCCGCGTCTTCGAAGAAATCCTGCGCATGTGCAAGGCGGTCGGCGGGCGCATCATGACGATACACAGCAGACGAGCCGCGACGCCCGTCCTCGACGCGCTGGCCGCCGGGGACGGGGCGGGCGCCGCCGTACTTCATTGGTTTTCAGGAACGCGTCGGGAACTGCAGCGCGCCGTCGACGGCGGGTATTGGTTCAGCGTCGGTCCGGCAATGCTCGCCGGCGAGCGTGGGCGCACGTTGACGGCAAATATGCCGAAAGATCGGATCCTCACTGAATCGGATGGACCTTTTGCTCAGACCGAGGGGCGGTCGCTCTACCCGTGGGACGTAGTAGAGGCCGAGAGGGCGCTCGCTCAGATATGGAACGTCACGGAAGACGAGGCGCGGGATCAGCTGATGCAGAACCTCAGAGCACTGACATCGATTATCCCGCAGTAGTTCCGACCTTTGCCGACGGAATCGTGGACGATTTGAAGGCGAGCGCGCCGGACCCAAAATTTTCCGCTTACACGACTCGACTCTTTTGTTCTCGATATGTTCTAATACGTCATGTCCACTCATCCCGCCAGCTGGCGCTTCCCCACCAGGCAGCAGATGGAAAAACTCGGCTCTTCTCCCGCGATCAGCCGAAAATCCTCGCCCCCGGGCGCCGTGGGACCGGCAGACGACCTTCCGCCCGAATATTGGCAGGCACTTTTGAAGGACCCCCGCGCCGACGAGACCGATCCCGGGCCGGGCGCATTCGGACGCGCGCTGCGGCTGGACCAAATTCCTAAGGATGCACTCAGGGTTTCATGCCGGCGCTGCGCGAGGAATGTCGAGATTCGGAAGGTCGATGCCGTCCGCCTGTACGGTCCGGATGCGGTCTGGAAGAACGTCAGCCAGCGCCTGCTGGACAACACGTGCACTGAGCGGACCGGACGCCATGAGGAAGACGGCTGCTGGCCGTCGTTCGAGTGATCGCGCCCGGATGGCGCCGAAGCACCACCCGACCCCGCTTAGCGGCGGCGACCGCAAGGCGCTGCAGAAGGAGCTCGGCCGGGCCCGCGCCATGACCAGCATCCTCGCCGCCCAAGCTGCCGAAGCTCGCGCCAAAGGCGAGGCTCTGATCCGTCAGGCCGACAAGCTACTCTGCGAGTCTTGGAATGAGCGCATGTGGGCGGACGGTGGCCCGATCGACCCGTCACCGACCGTTGATCAGGCCGTCAACGGCGGCTTTGGCTGGCTCGAGATTGAATGCTCGAGATGCAAGGCAAAACGCGAGGTCGACATGGCAGCGCTGCGCCATCCGCCCACGATGGCCATCCATGATCTCGCGAGCCGACTTCGCTGCAGCAAGTGCGCGAAGGCTGGTCGCCGACCGCCGGCGACGCTGCTACAGTTGGCGCAGCGCCCTCGCCAGGCCGCTCCGGAGACCTGACGATGTGCAATCTGTATTCGATCACCACCAACCAGGCCGCGATCAGCGCGCTGTTTCGCGTCGTCAACCGCTACGTCGGCAACCTCGCGCCGATGCCCGGCGTCTTCCCGGACTACAAGGCGCCGGTTGTGCGCAATGGCGCCAACGGCCGGGAGCTCGCGACAGCGCGGTGGGGCATGCCGTCCTCGAGCCAAGCCCTCCTGCAGGCGACGAAGAAGCGCGCCGAGAAGCTGCAGGCAAAAGGCAAGGAGGTCGATTTCAAGCAATTACTCCGCATGGAGCCGGACGGCGGCACGACCAACATCCGCAACGTGAAGAGCAAGCACTGGACGCGCTGGCTCGGCGTGGAGAACAGATGCGTGGTGCCTTTCAACTCGTTCAGCGAGTTCAACAAGGCCGAAGGCGGCGACATCTGGTTCGCTCTCGACGAGAGCCGTCCGCTCGCCTGCTTCGCCGGCATCTGGACCAACTGGACGTCGGTAAGGAAGGTCAAGGAAGGCGAGACCACCAACGACCTCTATGCGTTCCTGACGACGGAGCCGAACGCGGAGGTCGGCGCCATCCATCCGAAGGCGATGCCGGTGATCCTGACGACGCCCGAAGAGGTCGAGACCTGGATGACCGCGCCGGCGGAAGAAGCGCTCAAGCTGCAGCGGCCGCTTCCGGACGGGACGCTCAGGATCGTCGCCCGTGGCGTGAAGGAAGACGCCGTGCCGGCGGCGGCCGAAGTCAGCGGCTCTGACCATCTGTAGCCCGCCGAAGCGCTTGACTCCGAGGACGGTGCTCGAACAAAACTAGAACGAACGATTCCTGCTCCGAAGGTCCGCTTGGCCAAACTGTCTCAACTGCCCGTCTATTATTATCTCGACCACTTCGCCGAAATGCTGGAGTTCGTGCAGCGGACGTACGCCTCCGTGCTTGGTCCGGAGCATCACGCCTTCATAGCGCGGTTCGAGAGCCTTCCGAGAGATGCGCAATGCCTGCTGGTCCGGATGATCAACAGGCGTGGTGCCATATTCAATCGATCGCTGTTCAGCTACCCCGAGATCGATGATGTCGAGCGGGCGGCATCCGACCTGACCGCCGCCGGTCACGCACGCGAGCTCGGCGAGGCCGACTATGCAGCTTTCGTCTCATGCCTGCCGAAGGACATCCTCGTCACCGGAGCGCAGGCGGCAGGGCGAGGAGACGTCCGGAAGTCCTGGTCGAAGCCGAAGTTCATCGACTACTACCTTGAGCGCATCCCATTTTCGGTCGCCGCGCAGCACTGTGGCGCCCACAACTTCATCGCCCTCGACGGTACGCGTCCGATCGAGTTTCTGCTCTACCTCTACTTCGGCAAGACCGAGGTAGATCTGAAGAGCTTCGCGCTGCGCGACTTGGGCATCCTGCGCACCAACCACGAGACCTCCTTCAGCGCGCGCTTCACGGATGCTGAAGAGGCGCTCGCCTCGTTCCATTACAGCCGGGTTCTGGACAGCCTGGAGGACGGATCGGAGGCTGTTCACAGAGCGGCCGCCATCGACGTGCTGGCCGGGCCCGGCTGCACAACCGAGTTCGCCGCCGATCTCCGCAGCCGAGCCGCCCATCAGACCGGGCTTTTCTTCGAGAAGGCGGGCGAGAGCGATCTCGCCCGGCAGCTCTATCGTGCCGGGCCTTCTCCCAACTGCAACGAGCGCTTGGTTCGCCTGCTCTACAACACGGGCGACAGGGCCGAGGCTGAAGCGCTGCTGCAGCGGATGATCGATGATCCCGCCAGCGATGGCGAACTCCTCTTCGCAACGGACTTCTACGCCCGTAAGTTCGGCGGCAGGCGTACAGGGCTCTACACCGAACTTCTGCGGTCCGGCCGCACGATCGCGGTCGACGACACCTATCGCGGCAATCCCGAAGCTGGCGTCGCTGGCGTGCTGCGGCGCAGGGGCACCGAGGTTTTCTTCACTGAGAACGTGCTGTGGCATACCCTGTTCGGCCTGCTGTTCTGGGACGAACTGTTCGAGAGCAGCCGCATGCCCAGCGGGTTCGATTGGCTACCCCACTGTCTGAAGGACCGCAGCTTCCGTCGACTTTTCGCCGCGACGATCGATGAGAAACTAGCAGCTATCGTGTCCGGATCCGCCCTCCCGTTGATCCTCCGCACCGTCGCGGCAAGCTGGGGCCGCCCGAACGGGCTCTTCAGTTGGGACCATGTGCAACTGGAGGCGCTGCGCGTGCTGCTCGAAGGGTCCGATCCGGCCGGCATCGCCGGCATCGTCGGCAACATGTGCGACGACTTCCGTGGCATGCGCGACGGCTTTCCGGACCTGATGCTTGTGCGCGACGGCAAGGTGTCCTTCATGGAGGTCAAGGCGGAAGGCGATGTGATCCGTCGTAACCAACTGACCCGCCTCCGCCAGCTCGGCGCTGCCGGCATCATGGCCGAGATCGGCCGGGTCGACTATCGCTTCGACCCCGAGCAGGATTACGTGGTGGTCGATATCGAAACCACCGGCTCATGGTCCAACGGCGACCGCATTACGGAGATCGGCGCGGTGAAAGTGCGCAACCACCGGGTCGTTGACGAGTGGCACTCTCTGCTCAACCCGCAGCGTGCCATTCCGGCAAAAATCGTCCAATTGACCGGCATCACCAACGAAATGGTGCGAGACGCGCCTTTGTTTGCAGAGGTCGCAGATTCCTTCATGCAGTTCATGGCCGACGGCATCTTCGTCGCCCACAACGTCAGCTTCGACTACGGTTTCGTCGCCTATGAATTCGACCGCATCGGGCGGCGCTTCAGATTTCCGAAGCTCTGCACCTGCGCCGGAATGCGGCGGCGGTATCCGGGACACAAGTCTTACGGACTCGGGAAGCTTTGCGAGATCTACGGAATTAAGCTTGAGAATCACCATCGAGCTCTCTGCGATGCGCGAGCTTCGGTGCATCTGTTGAACCTCATCAATCAAAAGCGCAGCGAGGAAATCGGTCAAGCCGCGTAGCGCTTCAGAGTCCGATCAGACCCCGGGAAGCAATTCCTCTAAATCAATTCCGATAATGCGAATTTTCGCTTGTGCCGTCGGGCAAAACAGTGGTTCATAAGGTGCTGGTCCTCGCAGATACCGGAGCCAGCCCGATGGCAAACGACGTCGACACCTCCTCGGAACTGTCCAAGATTGCGAAACTTAACGGTGACTTCCGAAGGAACTACGGCACTTTCATCGGAGCGATTTTGTATCTCCGCACCGTGAGCGCCGCGCGCCGAAGCCCTTGGCTCTGGGCTGGCGTGATTTCGATCGCTTTTTCGGCGGTGCTGAGCTGGCTGGGGCGGCACGGGTGGTCTTTGCCAGCGTTGCCTTGATGGCCCTGAACAATTCTCTCCTTTCTCGGTAAAGCTTGCCGCGATGGCAACGAAGGGAACCGGATGAGAGCCAAACGTAGCGTCCGGACTTCAACGAGGCAGGCAATAGTACGTAGTCCTCGATCTCCCGATTTGCCGCGTCCAGCCGCATTACAGCAAGTAGGCCGCATGAGATTTGCCTTCGATAGGCCTTCCATTGCGCAGCGTGGTCCTCTCCCCGATGCGCCATTCGTCGCGCGACGAGAAACGAAACTACCCGCCTGCCTTCGACATCGACGCCGATCCCGTCCGGTACGGGCTCCGGCTGTAAGCCAACGTCATTTCGCAGCACCTCCGCGAGTTCGTCGGCATGCCTCGCTTGTTCGGCGGCCCAAAGCTCCCGGGTGTCGATCCAGTCGCAGTCGCGCGGCGACACGTATCCGATCAGCGCATAGGCCTTTCGCAGCGAACCGAAGTGCTTCACGTACGAAGAGACGTGATTGAGGCCGAGAGTCGTGTTGATGATGTGCGAATTGAGCTTACCTCGCCGGCGGAGCGTGAGGCGAAGGCGCAGCAGCATCTCATTTTCAGGAATCTCTACGCGGCGCTCGGCAAGCAGCTTTTGGGCGCGTGCGAAGATGCCGGGGTCCACAATTGGCTCGATCGCCGCAGCGCCCCGCACCCAGGCATGATCCGGATTCTTGATCAGCTTCTGCCCCAAGCGCCGTGAGGTGCGATTGTAGATGGTCTTGCCGATGTAGTTCTCGTTCGCGAGGATGGTGGGGATCATGCCGTCGGTCCAGGGGCGGCCGTTGTGATTGGCGATGCCCGCCTCGTTCAGTTGGCGCCTGATGTCGCTGTACGATTTCCGTCCGTTGACGAACTGGTCGAAAATAGTCCGGATCACGGCGGTCTCCTCGGCAGAGCCTGTCTGCAGTCGAACGCGATCTGATTGCAGAGCCTTGAACTGGCCCTTTCCGAGGAGGGCCTTGGGATGTTCGCTTTCGTCGACCATCAAGCGTCGAAGGCCGTAACCGACGGGAGCGCCCACCCGGTATCCGAGGCTCGCGACCCGACAGTGTCCCGCATGCACCTTGACCGAGAGTTCTCGGCTCCATTCGGCGGCCATGCCGCGCTTTAGGTTTTTGGCAATCCCTGAAACGAAGGTGCCATCGTTCCTGAAGAGCTCCGCGCAGTATTCGACCTGGACGCCGCTCCGCTTGCACAGGAATTCGTAGTAGGCACTCTCGTCGACGTCCTGGAAGCGGCCCCAGCGGCTGACGTCGTAGACGAGGATGTGATCGAAGTCGGCTTGGCCCGACTGAACGTCCTCGATCAGTTCGATGAGACCGGGCCGCCCCTTGATTCGGAGGCCGCTGCGGCCCTCGTCCGCATAGGTGCGGACGATGGTGAGACTGTTCGCCTCGGCATAGGCGGCGATGGCCGTCATCTGGTTTTTGATCGAGTAGCGCTGGAGTTCCCGCGACATCCGAACGTACTGCGCCGCCCGCCGCGCTCGGGTCCGCCTCGCCAAGCTTGTCCCTTTGGGAACAACGAGCCAGTTACCCATGCACCCCTCCTGCTACTTAGAGGTACTGTTGACCGCAAATACGCTCCCGCATGCCGAATAGCAAAGCCGGCTCAAAACTGCGGAGAGCTGGCTTCCTGGGGCGGCGCTGCGCCCAGGGCGTTCTGCACAGCGCTGCGGGAACACGGGGACAACGCAAGCTCTGCCGATCGCGAATCCCTGCTGCGTGTTAACTGCCAGGAACGAGCAGGTGGGCGCAAGGATTCGTCCCGGCAGGAGTTGATCTGGATGCTGATGACGAAAGATCGACAACGGCCGGCGATCCGGACGCTGCGCGGCTGGGCGATCTCGATCCTGCAGGAAGCCGGCGCCATCCGCGAATGCGAGGAGCACGGGTGGATGCAGGACCGGGCCGATCCGCATGCGCGCGATCGCGCGTTCGACATCGCCCGCCGTAATCCGCCGCCTGGCATTTCGCCGGAAGCAGCCGTAGCCGAGGTCCGCGATGTCCTGGAATCGATCGGCGACTCCTGCCCGGAGTGCCCGACGGAGTCCGACTAGATGGCCTTCGCCGGTCCAACGGTCCTCATGGCGGCAGCCCGCAGACGCGTGAGCCTCGCCAGAGCGCTCTGGGTCCCAGATATCTCGCCACCGCCTGCCGTGATCGCGTGTGGGCATGCCCCCTTGACGGTCAATTATGCCCATCCATATACCATCCAGATGGATGCTATCCGGATGGTGATGTGATGCCGAGCAACGTTCACGAAATTCGACCAAAGCCTTCCGACACGGAAAAAATCACGATCAATCTTGGTTTTGTCGATCTCGGTCAGGTCGATTTGATGGTGCAGGAAGGCTTCTACTCCAACCGCACCGATTTCATCCGGACCGCTATCCGCAACCAGCTCGAACGCCATGCCGACGTGGTCAAGCAGTCCACGGCGCGAAAGAGCATGGACCTGGGCTTGCGACACTACAGCTGCGAGGATCTCGAGGCGGCGCGGAGGTCGGGCGAGATGCTGCACATCAATGTTCTGGGTCTCGCCACCATCGCGCATGACGTCACGCCCGAGCTTGCCCGCGCGACGATTGCATCGGTCTCTGTGCTGGGGGCCCTGCATGCCAGTCCCGCGGTCAAGTCCGCTCTCGCTGACAGGACGAGGTAAGGCCATGTTGAACCAGGACATCATTCGCGAAGCCACACGCCTCACACGCTCGGGCCAACTCGTCGAGGCCACCGCGCTGCTTCAGCGCATGCTTCGGGGCGAGAAAGAGCGGGGCGCTACCGCACCGATCGCCGGCCAGCCCGCCCTTGCTGCAGGAAGAGAGCCGCCGACCATCGACGCCAAGGCGAACGCCGCCGAGACGAGGCGTCCGCGTCGGGCGGCCCAGCCGGCAGTGGATATCGCCAAAAACCTCCACGGGCTCGGACCCGGAGGAGCCCTGAGGCGTGCGCCGCCTTCCATGGCGGACATCGTGCCGGACGGCGCCAGGTTCGTCGAAGGAGTCTACGCAAATGCCGCGGGAAGCCGCACCTACCGGCTCTTCATCCCGAGCGGATATCATGGCCAGCGCATTCCACTGGTGGTCATGCTCCACGGCTGCACGCAGTCGCCGGAGGATTTCGCCGCCGGCACGCGGATGAACTTCATCGCCGAAGAACAGACCTGCTTCGTCGCCTATCCCGCGCAGCGGGCGGACGCCAACCAGGCGAAATGCTGGAACTGGTTTCGGCCGGCCGATCAGCAGCGCGACAGAGGCGAGCCCTCGCTCATCGCCGGTATCACCCGCCAGATCATGCGCGACTATTCGGTCGATCCGGAACGCGTCTACGTCGCCGGACTGTCCGCCGGGGCCGCGGCCGCGGCCGTCATGGGATCGACGTACGGCGACCTCTACGCGGCGACCGGCATTCATTCCGGACTGGCCTGCGGAGTAGCCAGCGACCTTCCCTCCGCGCTGATGGCGATGAAGCAAGGCGGCGGACCTGAGGCAATGCCGAGCGACGGCCCGCCCGTGCCGACCATCGTCTTCCACGGCGATCGCGACACCACGGTGCATTCCAAAAATGGCGCTCGGATCGTCCGACAGTCGATCGGCGAATCCCGCACGAAGGCGAAGGTGCATCGCGGGCGGGTACCAGGAGGGCATGCCTACACCCGCACCGTCCACGCCGACGCCGGCGGGCGCGGAATCCTCGAACACTGGGAAATCCACGGAGCCGGACACGCATGGTCGGGAGGCAGCCCCGCCGGCTCCTACACCGATCCGGACGGACCGGATGCGACGAGGGAGATGCTGCGTTTCT
>Ga0214544_1001541_pt1 | contig 48133 bp, 42 predicted proteins | sample CNSS3metaG_FD_160074 | JGI IMG/M metagenome (GOLD analysis project Ga0214544, IMG submission 160074) | Root nodule microbial communities from cowpea collected in UCLA plant growth center, Los Angeles, California, USA - CNSS3 | ecosystem: Host-associated > Plants > Roots > Nodule | place: USA...
GGAATAGTATTCAGATCTCATTTCTATGATTTTATGAGTATCAAAATATAGACATTGACCATAGTAAATATCTTAACACTGAAATTTAAAACATGAAAGTTTGTAAAATATTATCCTCTCTGAGATTAGTCCTTAAGTTCAAAATACAGTCAACTACAATATTAAAATGGCTTTTTACCTAGATTTCATTTATTGATGATGACACCTCAGTTCTATTTTAACATTGATTTCATAAAAAATTGGTGGAACAAAAAAAATCAATTCAAACAAAATTCACATTGAATTTTAAGTTTTAATATGCATCATCCATTTCAATTAAAGCAGTGAAAAATTATCACTAAAAGCATCAACGTAATCGTTCCATTTTAAGGAAAATTTCCTATTATGATTATTTGTCATGTAAGCTAAGGTTAATATTTTACCCTTCAAAATCTCATCAGATTTTGTGTTGCTTTAGTCGAGTTTTTCTTATAAACAACAAGAAATGATGCATATATGACTTGATATAAAAATACAAGCATATAACAAAGAGATGATATAAAAAGGATAGTTGTGGATGATTGTTATTTTTTATTTAATTAGTACATAAATAAATATTAGATAATCATCACAAACCAAAAAATAATAATTTGTTTGGAATGATATTTGTTCAGCAAACTACGTTATGGCAATGAGATTCATTCTGAAACTGCACCATCACATGAATTGCCTTGATATTTAATTTCAAATAGATGAGTTTTTATATATGTTCTTCTTTGGGACCATAACTTGATTTTCTTCACATAGATATGTTGAGATCAACCTAAGCATTGAATATTTAAATTGTTAAGCTCTTAATATAGCCTAATAATGCTGACTTTTGCTTCAGTTTGTTTGGTATAGCTTCAATGCCACAAAGTTTGTTTGGTATGGCTTCCATGCAACAAATATCTCAACAACGAGAATACAAACATATACAAAAATACCGAAAGAACTCTATTCCATAACATATACAAACGTTCATAAACATGTGTGCGTATGGGAAGAGGTTAAAAATATCTATCTCATAAAAATTGTCTAATACTTAAAGTTAACAATGTAAAATATTGAATAAAATAAATTCAATGTTTTACCTTATAAAAACATGATATTTTGAAATCCTAAAAGTTATCTGTAGCTCTTGTAACTCTTGATTTGAGTATTTAATAATAATAAAAAACAATATATAATATATTTGTAATTAAATGTTATAAAAAATATTAAAACAACAACAAGAGTTAAAGCACAAGGGTCAAATTTCGGGACCCTACATTATCCAACAAATATTTTTCAAGAGTTATGTATAACTCTTGATAAAAAGGCCATTTATTTTTATCCAAAAAAGTGTAAGGAATGAATGCATGTCTTTATTTAATAAGAAAAAATGGCACATTAATTATTTAATTATTAGTCATGTTTGAATTTCCCGTATTTAACTGAATTTAATCCAACTCCCAGATGTCATATTTGGTGGTAACCAATACTAGAAAGTGGCAAGAAAAGCCTGTGAATTAAAGTAACCTTGAGAAACGAGTGTGAAAGAAACCTGATTTATGAAGGGTAGTAGTAAGCAATGTATCAGTGCATGTTTGGTTTACTTTGAAAACTCAGGTGATCAATTCTTAAAACTAATTCATTCCAATAAATTCTTTAAAACACCCAAAATTAATTAAAAATGATAAATTTATATGAAAATAAAAATAATTTTTTTCAGTTTCTCTGTTAACCAAAATTAATGTTCTCCCAAAAGTAGAATCCATTTCTCCATAACTATTTCAAAGAGACCCATAATAGATTTGCATAGAAATGATTCAGATGTTGTGTTGCCTACCCTACCCCACCCAACTCAACCATCCTCATAATTAACTGCGTCACTATTTACAGTTTCTAACAGTAACAACAATGGTCACAGAAGCCACCGCTTCTTCATTATTTATTTATTCTCTTCCACAAACTCTGTGCTCTCCCACTCGCAAACTGCAACCATGGAAGGGAAGAAGAAAACCACAAATGGCCTTCTCTTCCTGTCTCTCGCGCTCGCCCTCTCTCTCTCAGCCACCGCCACCCTCCCATCCCAACTCCAAACCCAAACCTTAACTCTCCACTCCCTCCCCCACCCACCCACCCTCTCATGGCCCGAAGCCGAAGCTCTTGCAGAACCCGACCCGGAAGATGCTCTCTCCCTTAACCTCCACCACATAGATGCACTCTCCTCCGACAAAAACCCGGAGCAGCTCTTCCACCTCAGGCTCAAACGCGACGCCAAAAGAGTCGAATCCCTACTCACTCTCGCAGCCCTCAACAGCAGCCACGCGCGCAGATCCGGCTCCGGTTTCAGCAGCTCCATCATATCGGGTCTAGCACAAGGAAGCGGCGAGTACTTCACCCGCATAGGCGTGGGTACTCCCGCTAGGTACGTCTACATGGTCTTGGACACCGGAAGCGACGTCGTTTGGCTCCAATGCGCCCCCTGCCGCAAATGCTATTCCCAAACCGACCCCGTTTTCGACCCCAGCAAATCCCGAACTTACGCCGGAATCCCCTGTGGAGCCCCTCTCTGCCGCAGGTTAGACTCTCCCGGCTGTAACAAGAACAAGGTTTGCCAGTACCAGGTTTCCTACGGCGACGGTTCCTTCACATTCGGCGATTTCTCCACCGAGACACTGACGTTTCGAAGGACAAGAGTCACGCGCGTCGCGCTCGGCTGTGGCCACGACAACGAAGGACTCTTCATAGGCGCTGCTGGTTTATTGGGGCTGGGCCGGGGCAGGTTATCTTTTCCTGTCCAGACCGGACGCCGGTTCAACCAGAAGTTCTCTTACTGCCTCGTAGACCGTTCAGCCTCGGCCAAACCATCCTCTGTTGTCTTCGGAGATTCCGCTGTTTCCCGAACCGCGCGGTTCACTCCTCTCCTCAAGAACCCCAAGCTCGATACCTTCTACTACGTGGAGCTCCTTGGAATCAGTGTTGGTGGCGCGCCGGTGCGCGGCCTATCCGCCTCGCTGTTCCGCCTAGACGCCGCCGGGAACGGCGGAGTCATCATCGACTCGGGCACGTCCGTCACCCGCTTGACCCGACCCGCTTACATTGCCCTCCGGGACGCGTTCCGCGTCGGAGCCTCGCGCCTGAAGCGAGCGCCGGAGTTCTCACTTTTCGACACGTGTTTCGATCTGTCTGGGCTCACGGAGGTGAAAGTGCCGACGGTGGTCCTGCATTTCCGCGGTGCTGACGTGTCACTACCGGCGACGAATTACTTGATTCCAGTGGATAGTAGCGGGAGCTTCTGCTTCGCTTTTGCGGGAACCATGAGCGGTTTGTCCATAATTGGTAACATACAGCAACAAGGATTCCGGGTATCATACGACCTGGCGGGTTCTCGGGTCGGGTTTGCCCCGAGAGGTTGCGTTTGAGTCGTGGGAACTGGAATCAACCAATTCCCCGTGTTTTCTAATTATTAATATGAATTAATGTTCGCATCGTTTTTTATAATTTATATAAGCTTAAAAAAAAAGTTAGATTAGAAAATGAAGGCGAGATCTCAATCTAGATCTGGAAGAGGAACTAAGATTGAAGAAAATGAGAATGTTTCTGTTCTGGTTTCCTTTTACCCTTACGTTGTCGCTTATTGTATTTTTAATTTCCCAATTAAATACAACAACTACTTCAATTTGGCAGAGTTTAATCTTTCATTTGCTGCTGCCAGTGTACGTACTACTGGTGATACTCCTATCTTTTGTTGTGGTGAAAACTCCACCTAGCAATGTAAATGCTATAAGATATTTTGCCATTTCACCGATCCTGGATCATAAACACTTCCACCTGTGCTGCGTTCATTGCGACTAATTTTTATCTCTTTCTGTTTCCGTGATAGATGAAGCGCCTGTTGCGGATCTAACTTCGATTCATTGAACCCTTTTACAATTATTCTTGAATTGAAAATTCATCTCTTCTATTCTATTCATAAAACCATCATCTCAATAATTGATACATCAGACCACATCCACAAAATTGATCGATATAGAATCTCCCAAATGAATCAAATGATGTCTACACTACATCAAGAAATCGTGGAAAGACAGACACGTACGGAAGGACTGTCATCTTCTTATTGTGAGGTTCCGTACGATGGTGACATGTTTGTCTGTTATTAGCAAGATTTATTAATCAATTATTTGTATTATATTAAGAGAGAAAAAAAAGTTACATAATAAATAATGTTAGTTTTATGATAAATTTATCTGTTTTATGGGAATATTTAGTACAAGGAAAAACGAATTCCTCTAAAGTATGTATATTGTAAATTTGGAATGTTTTCTGCAGGTGCTGTAGCAGCCAAGCTAATTACGTACGAGTCTGGTTTAGAGGCTAACACGTGGAACGTGTTGAGTGTGTTATGAAAAGTGGTAAAGAGGTGTTATGATCCGTGAGGTGATTGATTAATGGGTGAAGAAGCACATGGTAGCATGGCCATGTTGCACATGCCAGAGCAACACAGTAGGTCAACAATATGCACCGCTAACATGAACCAGGTCATGCTAAAAAATGAAGAGGTAGGAGAGAAAACAGAAATAGGAGAATTATGTGAAATGAGGAGGTGGGTACTGTAACTTTTGGAAACAGAAAAGCAATTGCTTCTTTTCCAAATTCATGGATGGATGGAGTCTAGCTGTTAAAGAGGGACTAAAAAGTGGAGATGGCACTAACACGCACCACTTTGCTTTTGAAAATCACAATGATGCGTGTGCAAGCTCAACCAACCTAACTCTGCCTCCACCAATTCCACTACCCTATCTACCACTTTAGATCTACTTTCTCAGTAAAAACTTTCTTTTCTTTTCCTTTCTATCATATTCTTATCGATATTCCTGAAAGAAAATCCTTTTTAAGTTTTTCTCAATTTAATTTTACAATATTCACTTATAAGATAAATATACACTTATTTGTATATTATAAATTAAATTTATCTCGAATCGATCTAAAATTTTCAACATATTTTTATCATATCAAAACATAAAAATTTTGTGCATAAAACTAAATATTAACAATCCGATATCATATAAACCAAGAAACTCAACAAATAATACATTTTGTTAGGATAAATTCAAATACATAATTTCAGACCGAGTAAGCTATTCTTTTTTTTACATTCCGTTGATCAAGAAATGTTGAAGCTGCATAGATTATTTGAATGGAACCTAATAACATTAACCAGGGATAAAATATAGAATGAGCGCGAGATAATAATTCCATATTAATTCGAACCAACCCATATGCTCCCATTTTTAATAATATTCCGACTAAAAACATACAAGTGCTGTAATGCACCTCTCCATGGGTATCAAGTAACCATGTATGTAAGGGTATAATTGGTGATTTGACAGCAAAAGCAATAAGAAATCCCATATAGAAGATTATTTCCAGTGCCACGGGATATGATACTATGTTAAAAAATTAACTTTACATATAAGTAGTGTTTAAATTTTTTAAATATGCGTGTTATGAAATTAATATATAAAATAAAATAATATTTATTAAAAATTTAAAATAAAATAAAATATATCAGACAAGATAAGAGAATAACTGTTAATAAATAGAAAAAAAAGAGAAGAAGCATAGATAGACGGTTTTATAAAAAAATTGTAAAAATAATTAAAAATTTTCAAAAATTTAATAAATAATTATAGGATAAAATTAGAATTACACAAAAGAGAGAATCTCTTTATATATTGTTATAGATTTATGTGAAATTTTGAACACAAATTTTGGAGACAAACTTGAATTTAATAAGAAGTCACATTACAATTTAATCATTTAAAAAAATAATGGAATTTGATTTATTTTTCTATTATTATTAAATGCTTTTCTATAATTTATTCAGTTTCACGTTTATTATAAATTTAAATATTTCTAGTCGAATTTATATTATTTTTCCATTTAATACTTAAAACTTAGATATTTCATTTTAATTTCTATTATTAAAATTGAAGAGGAAATCACAACTTATTAATTTTACAAACAACTTATTAATTTTACAAATTCCTTCCAATTTTGTAATAACACAAATAAAAATCAATTTTATGTTCGTGCTTAACTATTACATTTGTAAGCATGTTCTAAAATATGTTTGCTTTATTAAAGGAGTGATGAGTGTTGAACCTTGATAATTAGACAACAAACAACAAGAGAAAACTAGTACCTTTAAAAATAAACCTTTACTAATAGCAGCAAAAGCTATATTTAGTTGTTATAAACTTTCATTTAATTTATCATTTTTATAAAGTTATGATTAATTTATTGTTTGAATATTCAATTTATGTATGTCCTTATTATGACTTCAACTATACTGCATCAACATATTTACTGTAGGGAAAATATTATTAACTTTGAGGTTGATTTATATCTCATGATTTTATATCTAAAAAGATTAATTAGTTAAATAATTGATTGATTACAACAAATATTAATATATTTTATTTTTAATATAATAAAAAATTACAATGTAACAACTTTAGTTATTAACTATGTTTGTTTTATTTGAATTCAGTTAATCATTAATTTAATTGATGTGTCAGTACTTAATAGTAATTACTTGTGTTTATTAAAGAAATTATTAATGTTAATATGTTATTAATTTGAAAGAACTATTAAAATTTTTAACCTTATAAGAAAAAAGAAAAATAGTTGAGAGGTAAAAGACTTATTTTAAAGTTAACTAGACATTAATATCAAATCTCCCTATGTAAAGACTACTAGACCAAAAGTTACAAAATTTTTAAAAATGTCACATAATATGTGCCATCAACTTAAAATAAAATAAAATAAAAATTATATCTCCAAAATATGAGTAGATAATTACTAATACTAACAAAAATAAAAATTAGTGTAACATGTATGTTAAAAGAACTACTTTTCGAATTGCAATAAATTAATTTACGGGAGAAACTCATATAAACCAAATTAAAAATAAGGAAAAGTTTTTCTATCTATACAAATGTAGTGTAACGTTAATTATAACGTTTATCCATTAATTTCCTTTTAAATTTGTTTGTTTATTTGCTTTTTAATTAAAGACAACAAATTATTACATTCATTGTAATTTATAGTAACTAAAGTGAATAAACCAATATACATTATTATTAAAAAATCAATTAAATTATTAAATTAGTTAGTTATATAGCATAATTTTATTGGTTAGCATAACAGTTAGTTAATATTACTTAAAATTTTTGTTTTGAAGTAAGTATATTATATGTAAATCCAAATTTAATCAATACCACTTTAACAAACTATAATTCGTGTTTCACTTGTTCAGTGATGATCTGTTAAATTCAATTTAAGAATCAATAATATTCATTGTGCAACCTATATTATATGAACACTTCTGAAACGACAATCCGTTTCATCAAACAGAACCTTCGAGGCCTCGACGACGTAGCGCGCAAGCCAATATGGGAGAAGGTGGAAGATCGCGACATATATAAATTAGGGTTTTTTCAAATTCAGATATATACGGAACGGAACACTGAGTTTGAGATTGGGAATCGATGGGGACGGAGGAAGGAGGGCACGGAAAGGGAACGAAGGTGATACCTTTGATTGAGAAGGCCACCAACTCCACCGCGCCGGAGGTCGATCCCCGTCTCCTCAAGGCCATTAAAACTGTGGTTCGATATTCCGATTCGGAGCTCCGCGTCGCTACCCTTACCCTCATGGATCTCATGAAGCGCGACCATGCTCAGGTACTATTCCCTTTGTACTTATATTTATTGGGGTTTCGCTTTCCTTTCTCCCGGTTTGCAATTAGGTTTAATTGACCATGCATCGATAAATTTCAATTTGAATTAAAAGCTTGTTCAAATGATAATTGGTCAACTAGAAAGGGCTAAGTTGATACAAATTCATACATGTGCTAAACAACAAAAATGACAATTCCTAAAATTGACTATTATGTTCTTCCTACTAGGTTTGAGGCTTTAAGGTTATAAGGCCATGAAATCCCATTCATTTTATTGCTCTGCTGAGAAACCTCACTCATTAGCTCAACCCTTGTTTTAACTTTCAGATTCCAACTTTCATCTACAGCAAAAATTCCTCTGATTGACTTTGACAGATATGTGTTGCAGGTGCGGTACCTTGCGCTTCTAATAATCGATGAACTCTTCATGCGTTCAAAGCTTTTTAGGACCCTTGTTGTTGAGAACATGGATCAGTTGCTGAGTTTGAGTGTTGGATTCAGGCGAAACGTGCCTCTTCCTGCTCCACCTGCTGTTGCGACTGTTTTACGTTCGAAGGCCATTGAATTTTTGGAGAAGTGGAATGTGTCGTTTGGGGTTCATTACAGACAGCTCAGATTGGGTTATGATTATCTGAAGAATACACTCAGGCTCCAATTTCCTAACATACAAGCTAACGTGGAGCGGGTTCAGCAGGAGAGAAGGGAAAGGGAGAGGAGGTCAAAGGAGATTTTACTGAGCAAGTATGAATCTTTAAAAGAGAATTCGTCTTCAATAAAGGCAGCGATTTTATCTACGATGGATGAGATTGATGAGTGTTTGGACATTTTGCATGCAAAACGGGAGGAGTGTGTGTCAGATGATGTATTGGACAGCGACGAACACGGTGACTTTCATTCTTTGGAGCTGCAGCAGCTTCGTCTTGAAGCATTAAAAGAAGGGGAGAAGGTTTATGAGAACAGTGATAATACAGTGGTTTTTGATACATTGAGGGAACTATACAAACTTCTGGTGGCAAAGCACTTGATTACTATCCAAGAGTGGATTTCTGTTTTAGTAAGAGTTGAAGTAGCCGACAATAGATTCAGAGATTCCATTTTGAAAGAGTTCATTGATATCCGAAATCGTCTAAAATCGGTTAAAAGTAAATGTGAAGAGGCTGGTTGTTTGCTCGTAAACTCATCAAAACATGATGAGGAAGATTTTTGGGAGGAGGATAACGTTCTTTCTATGGAAACCTCATCTAGCATACCCAATAATAAAAATAAACATGTTGATGCTCTTAAAACAAATAATGATAATCTTGGTTTGCACAGTAACGGGTCTAATGGCTCTGAAACGGATAGCCTGCGTCATCAGGGACATGAAGTTGAGTCAGACCCTGAGAGGAGTAAGCTTATAGCTGAAGCTCCTGTGGTACGATGGAGTTCTTACTTGGATAATTGGGGTTCAAACAGGGTTTTTATGGCTAACCAGCGGGGTTTGGAGCTTGATAGTCACTGGGGTAGGGTGGATGCTGATGCAGTTATTCCAGCAGATAAAATTGCAGAGTTGAATGTTCACGCAATGCCTTATGAAGAGAAGAAAACTGAAATTCAACCATGCCTGGCTCCTTTGAAGAAAGGAGGATTGTGCCAGAGAAGAGATATGAAACTTTGTCCATTTCATGGACCTATCATTCCTCGAGATGACAACGGGACGCCACTTAGCCAGAGCTCTTTAGAAGGCGTGAATGTGGATTTAAGGACTGATCTAGTAGAGCAGTTAGCCAAACAAGCAGTGAAAAATATTCGTGAGAGAGATCAAGAGGGGGCAAAGAAGAGAGAAATTGATAAACAGTCGCTTAAACGTGCAAAACTAGCAAAAATTCGGGAACACAATGAAGCTGTTTTACGGGATGCTGCTTTGGCTTCTACTTCAAGATCAGCCACGCTTGGAGAAGATGGGGAGTTAACTAATGAAGATAAACAAAGTCTTGCTTCCATGCTGCGAAAGAAAGTAACATCAAAAGATAGAATAGCTGAGAAGCTTTTAAGTTCGCGTGCAAGGGTTACTTCAGATAGGCAGCATATGTCAAGTGAGGATGCCAAATATAGAGAAGCGTTCCCAAATCAATGGTAAACTGGTTAGAATCTTTGTTAAGCTTGTCTGATTACTCTGAAGTCCGAACCATACTTCAGATTTTGGATAAAACCATGCCTGTTAGTCATGGGGCTGGTTAGTAAGTAAAATAAAACAAAACAAACTACATCTATTCTTGTAGACAGACTTATAAGGACCAGCTTGGCTGCAAGGGATAAATGTAAGCAGTTGCTTGGTCAGTTCTCGTGTTTCAAATTTTTAAATTTATTTTGCTCATTTTCTGTAAAATGTTTGTCATAACGGTAGATGCCAGAGGATTATTACATGTTCGGCAATCACGCTACACTAAATTTCTCTTGTATTTATTAGCACCATCACTGCTTTGTAACAAGTCTTCAGTCCATTAAATATTACTATTATTGTACTAAATTTCAAAATCACATAGATGCACATTGACTGTGGATTTCTATAGGTGAGCAATTTAAATTGTGGGGTTGAAACACACCAGTTGGAACCCGGAAGAAATCTTGGAATGCCTTGTGTGATGTTTTAGCTACCAGAAAGGTGTCATAAATGGTTCCCATTGCCATTAAAGAAGAGCAGTTGACCTGTCGGATAAGTGGTCTGAGTTGTCGCTGCTGGTGGTGGACCTTCATGGCTACTAAAGCGAAGTATTTATTCCCTCAACGAGAAAATATTTTTGAGAAAAGTACAATCCCGCATGATGTGGAAAATTTTCAGCTTACTCAAAACACCTAGAAGTATTCTCAGGTGTTGCTTTCATCAGTAAGAGGGTTTTTATTTTTTATTTCATGATTTCAAAATAAAGGGAGCACGAAGGTGGAGAAGAGTCACTGCATCACTGGGAACTAGAAAAAGAATATTCCTCTTGCCCCATTTTTTGGCACCAAACCTGAACTTTTGCTGTCAATTGTTCTCTGTATGGTTATCACTTGTGGCTCGCGAGGGAAACTTTTGTCAGTACACTACACAACCACTTGGGCAAAAATGTGACAAAAAATGTAATACTTTTTATAATATCTTTAGGCACGGTGAATGTTGCGTTGAAGCAGGGACAGATGCTAATATTTTATTGCAAACCTTCACAGGTTGGGATGATGAGCGCACGACGGGAATCAGCTCAGAAAAGTCAGGGAACTACTCCCGATACGTTTGAGCAACTAAGTATTTTCATGCAATCCTAATACTATAATAGTGCACTGATTCTCACACCATGATTCTTGTTCTGCTTTGATGCACAGTGGAGGAGCTTACGGGTAAACAAAGGGAAAAAAGTTACTTCAGATTGTTTGTTCTCTCTGTGACATTATTCGCTCTAATCTTTCATTGGAAAGCGTTTTCTTCTTACCATCATATTTAACCCAACAAACCCCATTATTAGGCATGACTTTCCTAAAGTCGAGTTGATATTATGACTTTCTTCTGTCGTCTTCATGATAGTAATATTTAATAACCCCCACTGAAGGAAAAGATCTAGCACAGTGTTACTCATTAATTTTAATTACATGCGTTGTAGGATGAGATCAGTAACAAAGTAAAAATTATGATATGTTAGGTTTTTAATTTATACATATTTTGTAAATAACTTATTTCTAAATAAGTTATTTAAATTTTGTTCCTTAGTTTTCACTTGCCATACGAAACACTCCTTAACAGTAAAAGTCAAGGAAAAACAAAAGATGGAAAGATTTACAAAGAAGACAGGATATGCACGATAGAAAGTATAAGAGAAGAAGAGTGAAGTAATTATGTCGACGGTTACTGAAAATGAAAGGGAAAAATATGTCATGATCAGAAGTACCTACTAATAATTAAATTATCATCTTATGAACAAGTGTAACTGTGCGAGCCAAGAAATATAGAAATAAGTAAACATTTTTCCCGCAAGTGGCCAAAAATATTGTTGAAAATTGTTGAAAGAAGATCCACAAGGTATACGTGTTTTAAGAGTGTCCTCAAATTACGCAATGGTATGACTAAAGACAATTAAGTCGAGAAAGCAATAGTATAAAAAAGAAGCAACAGTTTGAAGAGGCAACTAAGAAACTAAATATTTTAGAGACTCTGCGGACAAGTGTGGCATCCACGCCAAAATAATTGATAGTGCCATAGTGGACCATTGGTATATCCATCCATTCTACACAAAGCTGTAGACCCTCTTTTCTCAATCATTCAAATCAATTTGCGCTCCCTTCAATGGTGCTCACCATCAGATCACACCACATCCTCCTCCACTTCTTAAACGACCACATTAACTCCCTCATCGTATTAACTATGTCTGTCATGTTTCAAATGACGACACCTCATTCTTCATTTCATAATAATTCGACAAAACAAACTAATATAACAGTAACATAATTCATTGTTCATCATTTTACCTTTTATTTCTCTATCAACTGATAACTTTGTCTTAACTGTCAACTTTACTGGTGTTCTCTGTGAGGTATTTTAACTGAATACTATTTTTTTTTAAATGATTCATTTTTATCATGTTACGGTTAATTGATTTTAAAGGAATTCAGAACAGCCACACTGGTAATTTTTATTTCATCAGTCAGTTTGATTTTATTTTAATTTTTTTAATATTTTAGATGTAAAAAGTAGTTTTATGTTCATTTTCTAAAATAAGACGCATATAAAATCGAAGGAATTTTATTATTCAAGATTATATTCTGAAGTCACTTCAGCATATTTAGTGAGATATGACGCTTAATAATATTTAAATGAAATTTATGGTATTTTATTTTAATCTTTAATTTGGTGTGTGTAAAAAAAAAATACCGTAAAAAGTGGGTGCTGTAAATAAATTTGTATAGCTTGCAATCTGAGAGTGTGTCACATGTGGAGAAGAGAGAGAAAAATAGTGTGTTGTTAAATGAATTTAGCTTGACTATGGCGTGGCACAGCGAAGATTGTGGTTAAAAAAGGTTCCTCATTTACCTGCCCCTTAAATAATAAATCAGTAAAATAAACAAGCACATCACTTGATCTACATTATTCTCTCTCATCATTCTCCAACCTCTACGTTATTCTCCTTCTCCATCTCGATCTCTTTATTGTCTTCTCTCGTCCTGGTTTTCCTTGGGGAATCCTGAAAACCGTTTGATTTTAATCAAAGGGTCCTCAGGATTCGGACACCCATATCTTGTAACACTTCTATGTTGTCTTAGAAGACCAAGGAACCGAAGAAAAGCATCAATTTTTGCAAGCAAACAGCTTCCTTTTCCCCCTTCTTCTTGTCTTAAAAAACACACACAACCACCCAGCTGCTGAAGCTCAACCGTCACAACTCACATATGATCCTGATGGCTACCAATTAAGCGTGTTGGTGTTTGTGTTATGAGTGAGAGAATGGAATCGAGTAGCATTGAGAGCAGCACTGTCTCATCGATGACTATGATGGAGGATGATGAACATCCTCATCAGTTTTCTTCAATCTCAAAGCTGCATAACAATGGCCCCACCACTACCAGTGTCCACGACCTTCTTGAATGCCCTGTCTGCACCAACTCGATGTATCCTCCAATCCATCAGGTCTCTTATCTGATCCATTTTTCCTTTTCGGTTTGCTTCCAAAAATTACTTGATTTGGTGGTACTTTGTTTCTTTCCTTATACGTTCTGTCTATGCGATTTGTTGATGCCCATATTTACTTTCCTTTTCTCATTTGGTCCAATAAAAGAGGGTTTTTTTTTCTTTAATGGGTATGTCCAGTATGGAGGGTTTGGATTGTTTTTGTGATAGCATATTGAAGTCTTTCGATCAAGGCCATGTGCGATTGTTGTTGGGAGCTTTCCCCCCTTTTTAATGTGTAGATCTCATATTTTGCTGTAATTTCAGTTTGTATGATTCCGCAAATGAGGGTTGAGGATTTGGTTACTATGATGGGTTACTTTGATCAGAGATTATATCTAGCTAGTCTTTCTTTTCTGAGGTTCTGAGTCCCTTTTTACCTCTTTTTTCTTGTTTGCTTACGGTGATATTAGGATTGGTGATGGGGATTGCAGAATTTGAGAACGGATGTTCTTTTTTCGTTTTCATCTAGGCCTACTCAGGTCAATTTTTTAGACTTACAGAAGGTATGATGAGAAAATATATGGCTATAAAAAGGGCTTAATCATTATCGTCAGGTGTAAACTTTCTCTTGTGTACCTTCGTTTGTCAGCGATTCAAAAATAAGAGAAGAAACTTAGCTGAATCAGTTATTAGGCTACACAACTTCTTATTCTTGAGTAGGCAGGACTTTGATCATTGTCACTTGATCAATCCAGTGAACTTAGTTAATTGAGCAGATAAGGATGTTGGAAAGGCATGAATTGAAGAGAAAAACAACGTGTACAGGGTTTGTGGCTTACTGGGCTTGCTTGTTATGTCTGTTCTAAGTCACTATCCCAGAGAATCCTTTTTTGTTGGGATGTGTCGTAGTTTATTCCTTTTATGCACATTGCAGTAAGAAATATGCTACCAACACATTTTTTATTATTGGATATTGGTCTATTCTTTAGAAAGCCACTGCTTTCTTTAAGAGGTGACCTATTTTCAAGATAACTAATTTTGACATGTTAAAGAGAGGATTATTGTTAGCATTGCTCATCATAGTAATTGACTTAGAATTCTATCGTACTGTCCTTCCTGTTTGTAATTTATAATTGGAATCTGGGAGGTTAGTTATCTGTCTTGTCTCATATATTGACATGAATCACATGATTGTTCATAATTGGTTTTGCTACGATATCCTAAAATGAGTATTAATGTCATGAGTTATGAGTTAATGAATGATTAATATGTCCATGATTAAAGTTGTTGGATGCTGCTAATAGGCCAGGAAACCTGACCTTTAATAGGATGTATTGTCATATAGTTGAAGTGACAAGTTCTATAATTTTATTATGGAAGTTGTCACAAGTAATTAAATCCTTGTTTAAGCTTTTCCTTTGGGGTGGTACTGTTGTAGCCCAAAGGAAAATTAGATACGTATCTTGCAAGAAGGAAGGCAAATATTAAATCTTTCTTTTACTCTTTGGCATGCCATTGAAGTCTCTCACTTGAATTGATAAGCAACAACATTGCTGTGAGAACATTCCATTCCAGTTTATTGTTTTAGATGAACGTCTACGAACTTGACTTTTGGATTGTGTTAATTCTCTAAAATGATTTGGTTGAGTTTGAAGTGAAATTCATGATTGGTAACTTTTATACCAAAAGTAAGTTTGTAGTAAAATTTAAGAGCAAACCTCCCTTGAAAAAGCTTTTGGGTTGAGTTAAATTCAAGGAACTTTTGAAGAGCTTAGTTGGACTTATGTTGTGACAAATACCGTGTTAGTCTATTGTAGAGCTTATGTCAATAATATGTTCATAAGTTTTCGAGGGTAGCATATGAAAACCGCTTACCTTATGACTTGTATGAAAATAGTTTAACCGTGTTTTTTGTTCTACTATATCCACTTTAATGATATTTGTTAAATAAGTGCTTAAATTAAGTTGTTTACTTAAACACACCCTAATATAGTATTAGAGCAATCTTGATTTTGGTGAATAACATCCAGATCTAATTTTTATGCACAAACGCAGGTGTCGCCCGGGTGTTTGTTTGAGATATTACAGCACACATCCAAATATGCAGTTATTAATTTATAGTGAAAATTGACTGAATGGAAAAAATAAATAAAAGGAGCAGGTGGTACTTTCTGTTTTTGCAGAGTGAACTGGTGTTAGTAAATTCAGTATCTGAAGCAATGATTTCCCTTCATTCATCACGAGTCATGTGAGACATCTTGCATATTTACCAAAAATATTATCAATCAAATCTGGTGTTATCTTAAGTTCTGTCATTATAATGTGAGGAATAGAATGAGCATATTGTACATAACATTGTCTTCTGCGATTTGGTTATAGTATTGTTTCAGTATATTGAAACCTTCTGCCCAAGTCCTTTGTATAGATAACTAGATATAGTTGAATAATGATGCTAACAAAACAGTGATTGATTCTTGAAACAAATTTTACCATGCAGTGTCACAACGGGCACACACTTTGTTCAACTTGCAAGACAAGGGTACACAACCGATGCCCAACTTGCAGACAGGAGCTGGGAGATATAAGGTGTTTGGCATTAGAGAAGATAGCAGAATCACTTGAACTGCCATGTAGATATATCTCTCTTGGGTGTCCAGAGATATTTCCTTATTACAGCAAACTCAAACATGAGGCTATTTGTAACTTCAGACCATATAACTGCCCTTATGCCGGGTCAGACTGTTCTGTGGTTGGGGATATTCCATGCCTTGTTGCTCATTTAAGGGATGACCACAGGGTTGATATGCATTCTGGATGCACTTTCAACCATCGCTATGTAAAGTCTAATCCCATGGAAGTGGAAAATGCTACATGGATGCTAACGGTATCTTTAAAAAATTCTGCATGTGTTTCTCTAGAACTTGATGTCATATTCCTTCATTCCATGCACAACCACAACTGCATTTTGCACTTGTTGATATCAGAGACGGATTCAGTGACTTTTTCTTTTCTTGGGAAAAGTCTACTTCAGTTACTGAATCTGTTCCCGATGAAATCCCATCCATATTGTTTGGTTAACTCATTTTTGTTTGTGTTAGGTTTTCCATTGTTTTGGGCAATATTTTTGCCTCCATTTTGAGGCCTTCCAGCTAGGCATGGCGCCGGTGTACATGGCATTCCTCCGATTCATGGGTGACGAAAGAGAGGCCAGAAACTACAGCTACAGTTTGGAGGTGGGTGGAAATGGACGAAAACTAACCTTTGAGGGGAGTCCAAGAAGCATTAGAGATAGCCATAAGAAAGTGAGAGACAGTCACGATGGTCTCATCATTTACCGCAACATGGCGCTTTTCTTCTCAGGTGGAGACAGGAAAGAGTTGAAGCTACGAGTAACAGGAAGGATATGGAAAGAACAGCAAAACCCTGAAGGTGGAGTGTGCATACCCAACCTCTGTAGCTAGGTTGTTGCATCTTCTCTTTAATGCTTTTTCTTTCTGTAGATAATTTGACAAGTCTTAATCTTTGACTGGTGAATGTTTATGGCAATTTCAACTTCCAAACAAAATAATAAAAAAAAAAAAAAACTAAGTTCTAACCAATGTACTTGTCGGATATTTGGTCTCTGCAATGTATGTATCATATGCTAATAATCACTTGAGTTTTTATATGAGTATTGAATTTTCAGAATCAATGTGCTTTGGAGTTATGCTTCTCTTTCTATTTAAATCAGGAATGGATCAGAATCAATGGCGAGCAACTCCGAGATAGCAAATTTGAACCTTTTGAATCCACAAAAGAAAATTGTGCATGTGAAAAATAATTTAGATAATACTGCGAAAGGGTTACTACTACTTTTTTGACATTAAAATATCTTTATGCATAAGGGTTACAAAATTTGCAAAGAAATAATAATATTAATGCGCACGTCCGCAAGATAACACCCTTCGCAAGCTTTTATATTTTTGAAGCTGGTGTTAGATTGTATACGTATAGTATATTATATAGTGAAAATAAATAACTATTACAACTGAAAAAGTGCTGCTTGAAAATACAACTGAAAAACAATTGTTGTATTTCAAGCTAAAAGAAGTCATGGTAACGTCAATTGCATTACGCTGTTGGGAATCTTAATTCGAGGTATCCCTTTAATTTGAGCAATTATTGTGCAAATGTGATTCCAGCGATGCGTTCATAAATCCCTTAAAAACCTCTGGGATTTTTAGGTTGTCATTAGTACGGTATGGAAGAGAAGAGAGCTTAGAAGCCTTGCTCAAATTAAAGTAGAACTAAAAATGAAAGAGGAATAGTTGATACTAGACTTTGCATTAGATAACAACACCAAACAAAGTTATGTAAAATTAACTAATTTAATTGTTTATCTATGTAACATAATTAGGGTTAAATATGATTTTAATTCATAAATTTGAATGTAAAATTGAAATTAGTCATAAAAGTTCATATTTTGATTTTCAAACATTAAAAATAAATAGATATAAATAGTCTTTTTAAATTAATGACATTAATCTTTTAAAATTTGGTATATTTCAAGTGACATTTGAACTGAAAAATGTTAAAACAATCAAACACAATAAAAAATTACATTTAACACTTAAAAAAATCTAACACAATTGATTTAAAAAGATTATATCCCTCTTAACCAAAATATATTTAACTTTTTAAGTAAACATATCTAAAAGAGATATTCATGTGCCTATAAAACAACTACATAGTTATGTATAACTTTTTTAACCAGAACACTATACATCATAATATGATGCAGTGGAAAAAAAAATTAACTTTTGAAATATTTGAAATTTAGAAAATGTGAGATATTTCATGACAATTTTCAATTCGATGATTTGATTAATAAAATTTACATTTTTGTGAAAAGATATCGAGAATTCTAAATGTTTTTAAAGACAATAACCCATGTCCACACACACGGTTGGATAGAAAATAACAACACATACTTAGTTATACCGAATCCAAAATCTGTAAAAAAAAAACACTTCATTTTCCACATTCCCAATTTTCACACTCCTAACAAGCACAACCTTGCAGTTGAAACAAGACAACACGTTACAGTACAAAGAATGTCACACTGCAATTCAAATGAAGACGGGTAGTCTGCTATTCTTAGAATTCAAATTTAATAAAGGAATCAACAACAAACTTGAAAGAATTTGTTAACGGCAGGAAACTACCAAACAATAAAACCTAAGAAGTTAAGCTAAGAACGGTTTTACAATCGAACCAAAGAAAATAGACTTCCTTTGTCAAGAACTAAAAATCCAACTATTTGAGCTTTACATATGCACACAGTATGTACCTGCTGCTACTATTGCAGAAATGCATGCTATTATAAACGAGATCTGACAATCTCAGCGAGGCGCAGATCCATGATTTGGGAAACAGCATCCAGCAATGTAGCTTCACTTGTGCCAGGAAGAACAGAATCCAGTGCTTCTTGTATTATTTCTTCAATCACAGACTCCTTGTTCAAGGATTCCCTGCACATCATGCTTCCAATGGTGAAGGGGGTCAACCCTCTTTCTACCCCTTTCTTCAAAAGCATGGTTGAGATCCTGAGAGTGCGAGCACATTCAACCGGCAGATCCCATCCGTGAAATTTTAAAAGGGCAATATCTTCTTCAGCATCCAGTGACTTTATGTACTCAATAGTTTCTGGGGAGTATGGCTGGCAAGCTTGGGGCCAGTAAAGCCACTCAAAGGTACAATCTTCAAACTGTTGTAATGACAAATAGGTCAATTGATGCAATATAGATATATGGTGACAAGGCAAAGACAGGGAAAATATAAGAATATAGAAGTATAACTACATGCACTGAAACACAAAAAGATCATAAAATAAGATGCTTACGCTTGTAGGCAAGCAGTATCCATGATCAATTGGAATCAGAACAGACTGGTTGTTGCTTTCCTCTTTGCTGATCAAAATATTCCCAGCATGCCGATCTGCATTTGCCAGTCTTATGTCCAGAACAGAAATTTTATGTACTTCCTTTACTGGGAAAGCCCCAGGGCCCATATCTTCACAACTTCCACTATTTTCTGTGAACATTTGCAAGGAACCAATCTTAGGAGTCAATTCTCTAGGATAGTTAAATGCTTTATGCAAGCACTTGGTCATCAATGTTGGAGGGACACCTGCAAAGCCTGTCTCATCACCAAATAATTTGCGGCGCCCACTCAATGGATGATCTAGAACATAGGCTGCAACTTCCCTGAATGCACCTTGACCAACCCTTGTACCCTTTTTTAAGCCTTCACCATCTAATGACAATGGAAGACCTCGAGGGTTATTCACGGCCATTGGTTCTTCGTCAATAGGCTTAAAAACAGACACATACTTTTGCCCCGCTGAATCAAGCATAAAGTAAGCTCCTCCTGTACCCTCTGCAGATCTGATTGGATATTTTCCACTGTCAAGTCCATCATATGTAGAATTCACCATATTCCAAATAGATTGAGCTAATTCAATTTTAGGGTTAATAATAACCGGCTCCAAAATAAAATCTCTGTCGGGAGGCTTTCTCGGCACAGTTCTTTGAATGGCATCAGACTTTCTAATAATATCTTCTTTACCAACATCATAATTCCTCCTGCATGTCTCTCCATTGACATCGTTTTTCTTCTCATCAGTCAAATCTGTTGCTAAAATGGACAACTCAAGGGGTCTCCTCTGAATTTTAACATTCTTTTTTCTCACAAACAGGTGTACCACAGCATCATTATGCTTGCAGCAGATATCATCAATAAGCCTCTGGTCATCAAGCCTTTCCCCATTGCACACAAGCTCCTGTTCCTCAGGATCATCAAATTGTTTCTCTCTTTTGGCAATTCGCCGCTTTATGTACCTAACATCCCGACCTCTTTCAACCTGAAACGAGAACTCCTTCCCGCTAGAAGTTTTCACATTGATGACCTGAACATCTGACAGTTTGATTATCAAATGCAAAACATTTCCACCGGTTACTCCATAGTCCTTGAGCAGAGAATCACTCCGCGCGAGTTCTCGGCCAGCATAAACCAACTTCTGCTTGTTTGTTAAAAATGGAAGGCTTTCACACCTTTGGATTTTGAACTTCACAGACTCAATGGTATCCCATTCCATAACACGGATTGGAGTCAACGAACCAGAAAAGGAGAGATATATGAAAATAGATTTATCTTCCAAAGACAAGTGTGACGGGAAAGGGAATGCCTTTGGTGACAACAATGGCTCAGGGGGAACCACGCTAAGAGTACTGACACCGGCTGAAGACATTTTCACTATGGGTATTGAACAAGAGAATGAACACAGAACAGATCAAGCTAAAAACTAAGAACTGCACAACTAAAACCCTAAAAAATTAACAAAAATACTGTCATTTTTTTGTACAATAGGCTACCCAAAGTGATATTTAGAATTTACACCCCTACCCAGGCCAATAAGCAAGCAGAAACAACAATTTTTTACAACATGGTACAATCTTTCGAAAGGAAAGATGAATAGATCCAAACCCCAATGCACTAATTCCATTTCCTCATTTGGGAACCCTAATATTTCTTAAAGCAGAACAAATCCCAAATGGTGTAAATCTGAACCAGAGAAGAAAAAACTCAAAACAGAAAGAAAAAGATGGCGGATTCTTACCGCCCAGAAGATGATGAAAACGAGACCAGAGATCACAGGCTTTTCAGTAACAACATCAAAAGGAAGTTAACAAAAAGACGCAACGGGTTATTGAATTGAAGCTTGAATTGAAGGCAGGAAGAAGTGGTGATTATGAATTACGAACTCAATTATTCAGAAATGGGTTGCTGTTGACTCTGACAGAAGGAGAAAGAGAGAATGAGAGAGAGAAAGAGAGAGATAAAATATCGTATAAACGCGTGTAGCCGCCTGGTATAGGATACGGAGTAGAAAGGTTTGTTGACGAAAGAAAAAAGAGTGGGCATCAACTAAAAATGTGGTTTGATACGTACACGTACGCGTATGTATACAGGTAGGAAGAAGAAAATAGAATAAGGTTGGTGAGTGACTTTACAGTGACATGGCGTAACCAACCAACACGAGACGCGTTGATAGAGTAATCTGACGTGGATATGCGTAGGAGGGTTGAGATGAAAGCAAGTTCTTTTGTGTTTGTATTTGTTTTTACTTGTACGTATTTAAAAATAGATAATTGCATGTCTTATTTCAGTAATAAAATGAAGGTGCATGAATGTTGCAAGCAAGCCCTTATTCTATTGTACTTACTCACTACCACTCGCAATGTTTCTTTTAAGCATTTATTTTACTTTTTGGTCTGCTACCATCTCCTCCCACTCAATGAACCTTCCTTTGTTAGACACCACAAACTTTCATAACGGTCCTTTCTCAACATAATCAATTTATATTCATATATTTAAACAAGCTTCTCCAATCACTGTTTTTGCAAGAAAAAATAATTAACTTATATATTAACTCGTACCATTTTGCACTAGTCTACATTAAAAACACTTAAAAAGGATTTTATGAAAAAAGTTTATTTGATATTTTTTCATATTCTTTTACAAAGAAATAACAAAAATTGTGAAATTTCCTCTCCTTTTCTTTGTATCTTCACATCACTCACAAATGTCACAGCTTTATTGCATTTAATGCATTTGAGTTGTTAAACGTGTTCTAATTCAAACGTCATGTGATATGTTAGAAAAATTTAAATAATTAAAATAAAAAATATTAATTTACTTTTTAAAATTTGGATATAAAAATATATTAAAATTTGTGATAGACAAATTTGAGTTCCGCAAAAGACTAAAAGCTAAAATCATACTTAACACTTTTTTTTTTCATCCTCCAAAAAAAACACTTTTAAATGTGTTTATATGAAACAATATAAATTATGTTTTAAAACAGTAAAATCTTATAATTATGTTGTTCTTCTTTATTTACATATGAACAAACTACCCTTCTCTCTAAAAGAGTAACAAATAAATAAACTCCGAATATAAGTCAAGGAAGATCAAACAATTTACTGGTAATACATAATCGAACTCTCTAGAATCTAGGGGTGCATAATGCAGGGTTTCCTCTGCAACATGACATTAATTTTGTCTTCTTAATAATATCGAAATGATTTACTAAATGTTCGTAACAAAGAGTCAATATAAGTGATAATCCGAACCAATTGAATAGACTTTTGAGTCATTGATGGAGTAGGAGGAATTGGAGGGTAGTCAAAATTTATGTAATACAAAAAAGTATTTCAGTAATATTTTAAGGTATAATTTATTTCAATAATTCCATGCCAAACTTCAAACAATAGTAAGACTTGGATATAATTATTTTCAAACTTTTGAAACTAGAATGCATCTTAAAATTAGTTCAATTCTAAACTTGAATATATCGTAAGCTATATGAAATTGTTCTTCACGAGTTCATGTAAAATACGCTGTGTACTTGTGGTGCTTGCAAGTACTAACTATGTCGGAAATTAATAATTGCATGCTTGAAAATAAATAAAAAAATGAAAGAAATCACATCAAATACTTTAAAATTGTAAAAATTACAACTAATAACTTCTATCTGACGTGAAAAAATTAGGTCAAGTGGGCCTATTATAATGTGTCAGAATTCGCTGTAAATTGATTTGTTGATTTCCAACTTTCCGTCTTTGGATAGAGTTGTGCAAGAGGAACATGCAAATGGGCGTCCCCTCAATCCGCAATTCTACCATTTGCTGACTCATTTGATGATTTTATCAAATGAACTTGGACAGCAAGACATATGAACAAACAAGCACAAAACAAAGATAGTTCAACATATGATGTTAGTGTAAAGTTTAATGTAATAATAATATGACAAATTATTATTGTTATCATTTGCTTAAATATGTCAACTCTCAAAAGACTTTTTAACTGATATAAACTCCTCTTTTTAACTAAATAAGTAAGAATTTCTTGTCATAGCTCCACAAGGCTTGAAGTAGACTAGGTTATAAATTTGCTCGCAAGAGTTTTAACAACAGGGTTTTATGGATAAAGTAGGAAGGTAAACATTCAAAAAGGGGTGCAAGGTCGATGTCTCCAGGATTTTATTCCATTTGGAATGTAATGGTGAGCCTTCAAGTGTAAGAAACTGAAGGAAAAAAAATGTCATTTACATCTACTGAAGTTTATATTTTGTCCTTAGATACAGTGAAGTGATTAAGAAGGCCATGCATATACATCAGGGCAAACAATGATATCAATAAAGTTTGACCAAAAATGGCAATGGAATCACCTAAACTCCCACGACAGAAGCTTGACAGCAGAAACAAGCTACTAAAAAGCCAAGCAGAGCACCAGCAAAGACTTGAGATGGAGTGTGACCAAGAAGTTCCTTCAGCTTCCTTTCACTCATTGGATGCCCTTGAAACAGGTCAGCTACAATCAAATTAAGCACCTGTGTGGATCCACACAGTTTTCTGGTCAAACATTTTCTTCCAAAGCATAAGTTAAACACTATCAAATTACTACATAGATAATGAACAATGAGAACCGATTGAGTTAGATATCCTTCTAAATTGGTGAACGATAAAGATAAAGACACGTTGGAGCATGCAGACTAAAAAAATGACTTCTAGATTTTTGCCATTTTCAATAAACTTCAACAAGGAATGCTTAAAATCTGCACAGGCCCGACAACAATAGCTCAAAGTCGCGATTCTAATATTGATTGCTAGACTTCTACGAGCCATAAAATTTTAGAACACTGTTCTCACAGTTCTATCTTGCACCTCAGGTCAAGATTTTGTCACTTCTCTTTTGCCATTCTTGTCTATGTTGAAGGCTCCACCTCTTAATTCAAAGGCATCATTTTCTCACTTCTCTCACAAATCTGTTCTCTGCTCTCCTATTTGAGGACAAAAAGGGAGGCTCTCTGTCTTGATACACTGTGTGTGATATAAATTGTATTCTTGCATCTGATATAAATTGTTTTATTGTGTCTCATTAATTTCTACATGACGTGAAAAACTAAGGGCATCTCCATTGCAGGGCATACAGAGAGAGTCATAAGTTTAAGACTTGGGTCTTATAAGACTACAATTTGTAGTCATTTATAGGTATTTTAATATTTTTTTTATATAAACTAAACTCTTGCCAAAAGTCAAGTTTTTGGAGATTTGACGAGTTTACACAAGTCTTCATTTTACAATATCGCCAAGGTGTACAAGTGTAAATTTGCATATAAATATCAACATCATACTATACTTTCAGCACGTTTGCAATTCAGGTAAAAATAGTACGTAGCATTATAGTGACACACTCAAAATGTCAACGGCGTACAACTTTGCAGAGCAAGCATTAACGGAGAATCAGCTATTTTTAGTGGCGTAACAAAACCTAGCTAGATGGCAGTGATCTAAGCTTAGTTTTGGGCTTACAAAATCCTCTAAAACCTCATGTTAACATTCACCAAGAGTCCAAGATAGCAGCAAACCAAATATTTGTAAATCCATAAGTCAATTCTTTCAACCCTTAAAATTAAAGTTCCATTTCGACAGAAAACATAGGTACACTAAAGGATAATGTCTCTGATGTGAACATAATATATACATTTGCATCCACTAAGGTTGTGTTTGGACAGGTATTTGCTAATTTGGTCCTTCATGAATCACACATTTGAGAACCAAACATGCGCTGTGGAATGTGCCAAAGAGTTTGTCTGCACTACGCATAATCAAGCTCGGGAAAATCGAATGTGATTTTGGCCCCAACATCAATACAAGAAGCTTAAAATCTGTTTACAAGCAAGGGCCAAATACTGCCACATATTGGGTTGGGACGCTTAGTATCATCGAGTATGGCATCAATCTTCGTAGTATGAATTGGGACTCTAAGTATGTGTTCGGATAATGATTCAAATTTTATCTCAAGTTCACATCAATTTCCCAACAGCAACACAGTATTATCAGCAGACCAAAAGGCTAACTAAATAATTATCAAACAGGAATTGTCGGAGGCAGTTACCTGAGCTTGCATGCCGGCATGTCTCCTAACGCCGATTGCATCATACATGACAATAAGACTGAACCCCAAACACACCGGAAAGAGGGAATCGGCGACGCCGTGGCAGATAGCGACGGAGGTGGTGAGGGCGGTGCAGAGGGCGGAGTGCGAAGACGGCATTCCCCCGGACGCAAAGAGGAGCCTGAAATCCCATTTCCTGACGAAGAAGAAATTGAGTAACACCTTAAAGGACTGCGCTATGAGCCACGCTAGCAACCCCGAAACGAAGGTGGGGTTTGCCGCCAACGTGGTGACGAAGGGACTAATCCGAAGCTTGGCGTTGGCGGTGACGCTGCTGAGCAGAGCCACGCCCAACCCTCCGTTCTGCAAGCAACCGTGGCCGCTGCTACGGGGCTGCAAAGCACTCACCTTCTTTACGGTTTGAGCAAGTTTTCTGTGTGAAGGGGGTGCGAAAAGAGTGAGGGAGGTGAAGGGACGAGTGCAATGGAATGATGAGAGTGTGGGTGTTAGAGAGAGGAGAGAGTCCATGAGTTGGAGTTTGTGTGATTTGGAAGTTCAGTCAGCATTGCAGAGAGTTATAGAAGGAAAGAAGAAAACATATTGGTTCTTCTTCTTCATCATCTTCGCAGGAACAGCATCGGAGGGAACTTGAAACTGCGTTTTCAGGGGGATAAGAAAGCCTGCAGTGTAGGGTACCCTTTTGTCTCTCTTTTTATCTCCTGCTCCGAATGATTTAATGGACAAATTTGGTATATTCCTTTCCTGATAACAAATGCTATTAAGCTTTCTTTACCTGAGATATACACCTATGTTAAATTTTTAAAAGGATCATTTTTTTTTTATATCAACCTTAAAAAAGTATGGAACAATTTATGTCAGAGGAACCAGATACTGTAATTCTGGTTATAAGGATTTCAAAAAAACCAATTTCTAGCTACTTGGCCCCCATGAAACAATACTTGACTTTCCAAGAGGAACTAGAGATTACTTGTTGTTTCTTAATTCTTCAGGAATTGGTAACTTCCCAACAGCACAAACCACCCAATGAAATATCCACATGTGGACAACTTGTGCAATTATTCTTACACCAATCACATAGTTGCAACTCATAATAATTATGGAAAACATGTTCTTGTCCTATGTTAACCATTCAAGTATATGAATACTAACATAGTATGTCTCAATCAGAACATAAAACTTATTCCTCATGAAAATATAAGTTGAAAGTCAGAAAATTACATAAAATGGAGATGCAGGGAATCGAACCTGTGCCTCTCGCATGCAAAGCGAGCGCTCTACCATATGAGCTACATCTCCTACATTTTCTACACCAAGATATGTTTAATTTGATTATAAAACTAGATTTGTATGAAACATCAAACGTTGCAGCTGTCTTTCCATCATGTTCCATTTTGTAGAGTCCAGAACTGAAGATCCATCAAAATATTGCCATATTATGAAAATATTGATTTTTCTTTAGTTGTTTGCAAATATGAAAACTATGCAAGGTTGCTCAACTTGCTAAATCTCAATACTGAGATCTGTAGTGGTGGCAAGAAATTTGGATGGGAAAACAAAAGGGTTGGGGTCTATGTAAAAAGAAAGGATGAGAAAGTAACAGTTAGATCTCTAAAGCATTCTGTAGGTAAAGGCATGGAAGTGACTACGCTTTCCAAGAATGACGAAACTGATAAGAGAGCTGGGGTCAGAGACGGTAGTAGCAGAAAAATGGGTAAGAGTAAGTGGGTTGCCAAGTTTGATGAGGAAAGTGTTGAGGAGCATGCATATATTCAGGGTTCCCCAGATTGACATGTTGTGGAATCAACATTGCAGCTTTCAAATACTGCTAGAAAAGAGTTATGTCTTTGTTGTCAAAGTGCTTAAAATGCTGCGAATGAGAATAATACAGTGCGTGGTTTGTGTTGATTAGAGCTTTTAGGAAAACAAATTGTTCTTTATTAAAAGCTGTAACAGTATTTGTAAGTTGTTTTAGATACAGTTGATCCAAATACACACAGAGGATTTGATCGGTATGAATAGTATATGAAGTTGTCTATTGTTTTCCTTCTAGAGCAATCTTTTTGAGCTATTTGGTAACTGGCTTCAGCCTTTTTTACTTCCTATTTTGCTAAATAGTGTTAACTTTTTTCTGTTCTATCTTGTTTCTGAAGCAAAGCCTTGCCTCCATCTTCCCCAGATAAGATAGCTATACAAAAGTTAAGTTGCACAGAAATTTGAAATTTAGAATATATATTTGAGTATATTTACCACTGCTCATAGAAAGGCGAGTAAAAAGCTCCAATCCTATCAAAGAATGCAGTTGAATGTAGTGTTCTCAAGAATAGAAGGGGGTGATGATTACCTCTCGGTACCAACTACTATCCCCACCCACCAAGCCAACAACCAAATTCGAACCTTCAAACGCAAGAGACTAACACCTCTCAACTGTCTTGTTAGACCCTCATATTCATATTTCCTTCTTATTCTTGACCTTGGTAACCACAATTGTTGTAGCCTTGGATCCAGTCTATGAATGGCAAAGCTAAGATCTTGGACTCAGATATGGCGTTCTATTGTCGGAATGTGCATTCTGAATTTTGTTTTGAACTTCAAGATCGTAACGTTAGCTGATGACACTGGAAGTAACAGTATTGTATCAGAAGGTGACTGCAAGAACACAAATTATCAGATTTTCCTCCCTCCACCATATCAGAATATATCCTCCACCATTTGCAAACCTGTTTGGCATTCATACGAATTGAGGGTAAGTTCAAGCTGAACTACAATTCTAATGCTTGGTTGTAGGATCTATTCATTTGCTTGCTCTTTTTATCTTAAGAAACCGTACACTTGTTGAAAATAGTATACACTGTGATCTGTTCTTTGGTAATGCGTGGCCTCGTTTTTCATGAGTTTAATTTAATAGCCATGCACATTAATCAATAAAAAAAAAACAATCTTTGCTATAATTCTAAAGATAATCATTATGAAAACAATCAACAAACAAGTTTACCATTTGACAGATTGTTCAGTTTGTGATAATTTGTTTTAAATAATTTTAGAACTGCCGGATTCTATGAAGTAAAACCTATGTTCCTGCAAATTATTGATTTCTCATAATTGAATGTCATGATTGCTCATTTGCCTTTAATTTGCGTTGCAGTACACCAAAACAGGTGATACAACAACTATCATATTATCTGCTCCCTACACAGTTGGATGGGTGGGAATTGGATTTTCCAGGGATGGCATGATGGCTGGTTCCAGTGCGATGGTAGGATGGGTTAACAAACATGGTCATGCAAAAGTGAAGCAATTTTATCTAAGGGGTAGAAGGCAATCAGAAGTAATTGTAGACAAAGGTGAACTGCCTCTGAATACTGTACCAGCTGCAGTGGCAACAAACGGAGCTGAAATTTATATAGCTTTTCAGCTACAAGCGACAACTCCATTTGGGAAGCAACCGATTTTATTGGCTTTCAGTACTAAACGTCCACTGAACCATCATCTATCAAAACATGAAGACAAAACAGCGGTTATATTTGATTTTTCTTCGGGTGTGTGCAAAACCAGACGTGCCACTTTACTTCATAATTAATTATGCTTTGTTGCATAAGCATTTGAATAAAGCCTGGTTCATAAATCACTTTAATTGATGTTTTAGCAAGTTAGTTTGAACAAGTCCATTTTTTTTTTTCTACTTTTAGGATCCAAAGTGGACAACATTCATAAACTGGAATTAGGGTTTATTCAAATGTCTTTTTCATATGACGTGATTTAACTTGCGTAGCGTGTACTGTATGATAGAAAATTTCCAGAAAAGAAATTTGACATTGATACTTGTTGTGGCAGGTTCTACGGGCCCGGTATCGAATGGGTTGATTCAGATAAGAAAGAGCCATGGAATAGTGGGTGTAATAGGGTGGGGCTTAATCCTCCCTGTGGGGGCAATTATTGCTAGGTACTTCAGGCACAAGGATCCCCTATGGTTCTACCTCCACTCAGTCATTCAATTCGTGGGATTTGCGTTTGGTCTTGCCACAGTCCTTCTTGGATTACAACTCTATAGAAGTGTGCATGTTCACATACCAGCTCACAGAGGCATAGGCATCTTTGTCCTTGTCCTAAGTATTCTTCAGGTAACAATATTTTTGAAGTTCTATTAATTAGTAAAGAAAGTCTTTGACTTGCATAAAATTTAGCTTGATGCTTAAGATATATGCTTTCCATCTAATGTAGAAATTGAACTGACATTTTAAGCTGTGGTTTGGGTTCAGATATTGGCATTTTTCTTGAGGCCAGACAAGGATTCCAAGTTTAGAAACATTTGGAATTTGTATCACAGTTGGTTTGGAAGAATGGCGCTTTTCTTTGCAGCCTTGAATATAGTGTTGGGGATGCGAGCTGCTGGTGCAGGGAATGATTGGAAGATAGGCTATGGATTCCTTGTTAGCATTATACTTGTGGCAGTTATCGTTCTCGAAGTAATGGCGTATTTGAAAAGGTCACAAAAACGTTCTCTTCCTCACACTTTCCAAATGGACTCAGTTGGAGAAGCAACCTTTCCAACCAATCTTGCTAAAGGTACGTGCGATTTTCCCTTGTTTCATACTACTTCATCTGTTTACTGAAATTTATGCTGAAGAGCCAGCTTATTATGTGTGATACTTTCTTGAAGCAGGGTGAATGTGTTTGCTCCCAGTTTTGTTTGCACTTCTACAAGTTGTGTCAATTGTCGCAGTCAGCCAATTCAGACTAAACCTCATTCACCCTGCTACATGTGAACTGAGATGGAGCTTTCTTGGTGTAGATAGATATTTTAGCCACCTAGAAGTTTGCCAAGATGGACATTCCTAACGTTTGTCTTCTTCCTCAAGTGAACCTGTTACTTGAGATTGAACCTTTTTGCTTTCTTCATTGGGTCTTCATGATCAGGAACATGATGCCCACGTTTACATTTATATTGTTACTCTTCTGTGAAAATGTGTTGAAATTTACGGATCGGAGTTTGGTGAGTGATCATCTCTTGATTAAATGGGGACATAGTTCCGTAACACAGGTATCGCTTTTGTTAGAAATATGAAACCTTCAAGCCGTCGATTTTCCAAGAGCACGACTTTGCAATCTGTTCTTCAAACTGGCAGGAATGGGTTTTGCTGTAGTCCCAGCTGTACGCCTAAAAAAATCAACAATGGATTGGCAGGAAAATTAGAAATTGACACCTTGGCAATAAATAACTCGCTATAAAATGACCTTAAAATTGATAGATTAATATTTTTGAACACTTGATTAATACCTCGTTTATTATAACTCATTATATCATATCGCTCATCTACCAATCTGTTTCTATTCTATTCTTTTTCTCTCCAGGTGTAGACACTTGTTTGGATGTCCATGGAACATAATAGTATATAATAGCACTACTTGTTCCCTATACAAAACTCAATTCCAACTAAGTATTATTCATCAACCCTTTGTTTTTGTAAAATTGAAAGAAAATGCATATATTGATTCCTTGACCAGTGTGTATTTACACCAGTTAGCAGGATTCAAATAATTGAATGTTTTCTTCCCCTTTTTAAGTAAGCAAAAAATTAACAGATGTTAATCAAAATAAATGTTGCTGCCGCTATTCAGTTATTCCATTAAATACATTTTAGTGTACCTTATTTTCTTGTTATACTTAAACTGAATTACAAATGACGTAGCTAATTGTTTCTAACTGTACATGATAAGTGCAAGTAGATCAAAAGAAATCTGCTCACGCGCGCACAAAAATTGTACTCAGATATAGTTCATACTTCTACTCAATTGTACCGAACAATGATCTTCATTAATAGAACTTTCACAAGATTCTAAATGTAACCAAAAAAGATATCAAGTCAAACAGAAAAAGAGAACCACCAATACACGAGAAATTACTCAAAGGAAGTAGATACAAAAGAACCAAATTAATTAACAAAGCTATTGTCAATGATGTAACAAAAGGAAAATTAAACACGATCTTTAATCCTGTAATTCAACATGTCAAAATTGCCTAACTAGATATTGAAAAATGTTTTTCACCGTCAAGGTCCCTCAGAGACCCCAAAACTGATAGCGATGACCCTGCATGCTGAACAAAGATAACTATTGGCTGCTGTTTGCAGCAACTTCAATAAGATTTTGATTCACAAGAACATTTCCAAGTCCCAACTAATCATCAAATAATGCACCCTAGTCATTCCGGATGATAAACTGCGACTAACTCGGACAACGGAATCAATAAAATAGCTCCAACTTTTGTTAGAAAAATAACCCTCCTGATCTTTCAGTCAAGGTCAAATCTTAGTTCCATGACGTAAGAGGCTTCACTGGTGCAACTATATTTTCTTCAAAAAATAAATGATGCATTGTTTTTAGCGCACGTGTTGTTTGGGGCAATGGACAGAATGAATAAATTATACAACATTGTATTAACTTTTCCAGAAGTTAAATTTCTGCAGGAAAGTAGAATACTCACAGAAACTTCCCAAATGGCAAGGCAGATACATAGTTAGCTGCACGGAAATTGTGATCGAGTTCCGTAAATGATCGAAAACCACATCTCCTTTTGCATGTGAAATTGTGAGATATCTCTCCATTTATTGGCAGTAATTCTGCTATAGTTTATTAGTAACAACAAAGAGACTTTGGGTTAAGCAGTAGCTGTACAATCTCTTCCAGAAGACAAGTTGATGGACTTGGGTACATCACTTCCTCTGACAACGCGGTTATAAGTAACCTTGAATGACTGTGAGCTACTGGGTCTAGTTAGCAAACTAATTGGCATTCTTAGTGTCTGCTTCCGGTTTCTTCTTCCCCTAATCAAAATACTGAAGGTTTTCTCACCATCTATGTTCTTTTCATTTCTGATGATCTTATTCAAGCCAATGTTATTGTTGGGTTTGTCCTTAGCACTTTCAAACCCATGAAAATTAGGATTCCCATTTTCTTTCACACTCTCTGCGGGAACTCTACCCACTTCATCCTCGCTAGTCTCTGATTCTAAAGGTTGCCCCTCTTTCTTGTATCCACCATCATTAGTAATGCCCTCCGGCAGAACAAAAGCTGAGTTTGAACATTTTGAAACATGACACTGTCTTTGGGGCTCCAAAATGGGATCAGGGATTGGTTTGATGCTGGGTGCCAGAGGAGGAAATTCCACTGGATGACAACCAGGCCATACCGCATTTGGACCAAAATTAGATGCAGTTGAGTTCATATTACATTGCCATGCGAACTGATTGACATGAAATGCGCTGCTAGTAACTGGAAAATTGTTGGATGGTATTGATTGAGGCTGAGTATAAGGAGGATACATAAATGGCAATGGTTGTATCATGTTTGGTGTATGTGGAGGTGATGGGTATGCATGGTGAGGAGAGGAACACATTTGTGTAACTGCTGGTAACATGGTAGCAGGTCCATGGTGAACATTCATATTTACTGGCCAGGGGCCAATCGGCGGAACAGCACCAGAAGCAGAAGGAACTGGTGCAGCTCGTGCAATGCCTGGTGCCGGATTGAATGGAGCTGCAGATGCAGATAACTTCTTATATGGGATGCCCAGGGAATCACCCTGACTTGATGGAGAAACACTGACTCTTAAATCTTCACCTTCTTGTGAGATGGAAGTAGTATGATTAGAGAGTTCAAAACAGTCAGAGTTACTAGTGTCAATTTCAAGTTTATGAGAATCCACAGGATCCTCCACTGCATCAATCATTATGATATTATCAACTGCTTCATGAACCTCAACATCCACAGAATCAACCCCTTCAGCACTCTCGAATTTTTCTTGAACAGAATCAGTAAATTGTGTTTGTTTCCTCTCAGGATCATTAGTATGATTTGAATCATCCAAAGAATCTGACACAGAACTTTTGTCCTTCTCTTTTAATGTATTTTTTACCTCTTCCAGGGTTGGTTCAGAATTTGCATGAATTTTAAAATCTTCCTCTTCATGTTTGCCCACGCCAAAAACAGGAATATTACTTTGAGGATTATAGACTTGCAACTTGGAAATTGTCCCAGGAGGAGCCACTGCCACTTCTTTGTATGAAGGAGATTTCCCAATACTAACTATAGAAGTCTTAAGAGTACTATTACCATTTGGTGATGAAAGTGAACCCATTTGTGAGCAAGAACTGATTAGTTTATCACCAATTTCTGATGAATCCTTTACAGTAGTCTTATCAGATGCAGACATGGACTTCACCCTGTATGTAACAGCTTTCACCACTTTCCTTCCAAATTTAGTTCCTTGGGATATGTTTACAGTATGATCATCAGCATAAACCCCATGGGATATTGTTCTCTTCTTCAGAATATAATATCCACTATTCTGTTCACTACTCTTCCCATAAGTATAGTCTATGCCAGATTCCATCTTCTTTTTCTGATAATAAACTTTACCAATTGTTGCTCGTCTTTGCTTCAGCCGCTGGCCATATGAACCAGATGATCTTGGCCGTTGAACTGGTTGCCATCCATCCTCACCATCAGCATGTGCTTCAGACAAGATTTCAACAGAAACTTGTTTTTCATCCGAGGTCTTTTCTAAAAGGGCCTGTTCTGAATCAGGTGCAGAGTTGGTCTCCAGATCAGTATCTACATCAACACCTGCTCCAGGTATGAGTATTACTTCATCCGAAGTCTCTCTTGGAGTTTCTTTCCAAGACTCATCAGAACTTGCTGAGCCAATGTTTGGGCAGGATTCCATCCTCATCTGCTAAATATTTCTTTGTGAAATTAATATTATGAAAATACGTACAAGAAACACCAAATGTATGCAGTTAGTGAAACAATTCAAAATATTTTTCATGAAGTAAAAACTGTACTTCATGGCTCATGCAGTAACAGTTCAACATTAAAGGGAAAAATAAAAAAGAGGCTCTATTAGGTATCTGATTCCTCCAATGCAGTTTTCTTCTAACTATTGACTGAATTAGTCATGAAGTTTATTCCATGTTTTTTCAGTTAACACATTGTACAATGGTGTTAAACCTATGCAAACATTTTAGCAATATCAGAAAATGTATATAAGTAACAATCAGAAATCAGAAAACTATTCTGTATACTTCTAAATCAAACTAAAAAGTTGAAAATATCAAGATCGGTAAATCTGCATCATACCTTAGCTATCTGGCTTCTTTTCCTTAGTGCAATATCTCTCCCTTTGGGATCATGACTTGGATTAATGTAGTCAAGCAAGTCTGACACACTGAAAAATTCCATGGAAATATTATGAGTCGGGGTAAAAACTGTTTGAATGTATGATAGATATATAACATATGTCAGATTCCAAATTTGAAGAGGTTAATGGGAAGTTTTGACACACTACAAATAGAAGATGTTAAACATTTAAAAGAAAAAAGGAATCATGTTTGTGCTAGACATATACTGGAATCTGACACCCCAAACTTCAATGAACACCTGAAACCCTTCAAAATTTTGCTCTGTTGCAGTGTTCATGCCCATATCATGTTCTATATCAATCTAGTTATCTATACATTTCAGAATTGGAATTTCATCCAATTAAAATGAACATGTTGCTCATGATTCAAAGCATTATAAAATGAAGACAGTCAAGACCAAGAGAACAACAAAAGGTTGTATCAATAGTCATTAGAAATATCAAATAATTTCCAATAAAATTACATATTATAATCTCCCAACCAAAACTTGACAGAAATTCTCCCATAAGTACGAGTGGAAATGGGTTGCCTTTAATAGGCCCGACCACTCCCAGATCAAAGGTCCAAGCTTGGCCTATTACTTGACACAGGCCTTTCATGGAGGATTCAAGCTTAATCTGACCTACAAGTCTATCAAAAAGGCCTTTTTCTTCCTGAAAGCATCTCATATGTTCTGAAAAGCTTGTTCTGGAATGCATTTCATATGGTCTGGAAATCCTGCTCTGAAAATTCTAGAAAACTTGTTCCGGAAGATTTCTAACAAGTAATCCCGAAGTCACATTTATGAAGGGTAAAATGGTCATTTTAAATTTATGGGGATGCAGTTAGAATTATGGGGGTGCAGGAAGAAAAAACCTTAAAAAGTCTTCATAGAAAATCTATTATACAGACCCACAAACCTACTTTTAAATAGATGAACCCATGTTTGGTGGGTCAACTGGTCTGAGTCTGTTAATTGAATAAAACGTATATAATGTAGAAAGATTAGAATAAAAGTTAAATACTATAATAATAACAATAATATTATTATTATAATATTTATATTTATATTTACTTAATAAGATCATTATTCTATTTGGCACAAACAGCTTTAGAAATGGTCAAAACCCTGACATTTTAACTAAATAGAAATTTTAAAAAATGTTGGCCTAACTTCTTTAGTAAGTAGTTCTGGACTTGGCTGGCATAATGGGGGCTGGGCCACTGACCCTCGTTTGCCACCTTACCTATTTTCGTCGTTACCTGTGAGGTCTATTAAAAGACACCTATGCACAAGTAACAGCTACTAGTACTTGATTAAATTACAACTGTGCTTGAGCAATGGCTATAAAAGTACCCGATCCATACATCCCAGGCAGTTTTATTATACCTTAGATGGCCCTTGCTAGCAATAGATGTATCTGGCTTTTGAGTACCATTCCGTGCAGCTTCTTGTTGTTCTATAGCCTTGGACTCAAAATACTCAAGCCAAGCAGCAGCATCCTGTGACATTTTATAAAAAAACTTTAGATTATGGAAAACTGTACTAATTTTTTGTGAGACCAGTAAAGGGGAACTTACTAAATGAACTATTAGTCTAATGAGAATGATAAATAGGTATATTTTAATTGTGATACAAACCACTCAAACTCGTAAAATATGGACTTAGGGTTAACCCAGGTCTACAAAGCATACTTGTAAATGAGAACTGCCCAAACCTAGTTCTGTTTAAGGTGGTTTTCCAATACATATACAAAGTTTTGTTATTTATACCTGGGTCCGCAAGTCATCTGGACCAAGTTTTGCCCGCAGAATTTGCAATGTTGTTTGCTCATGCTGTACACTCAAAGGATATGCTTCCATCAATGAGAGTGCTATTGCTATTGCATGATAACTTGCAGCAGTCTGCACAGAATTAAAATTCCAAGAATATACACATTAAAACAAAGAGATGAGAACTCATTATTTTGGAATTTCTGATGAATTTAAATAAGTATTGGAACTAATTGCTGTACAGATTTTGTTTTATAATTCCTAAGTTTTATCCTCATTAATAGAGTCCACCTTTTAGAATGCACGTTTTATCAATTCATCCAAGAACTCAAATATTACATTTTACATCAAGGATCTCAAAAAATATTAACAAACTTGGCAAAGGCAGGAAATAAAATGAACATAAAACCTGAATATGATCTGGACCAAGTAATCTTTGGTTGCACTTTAGAGCTTTGTGAAGATACCGAAGAGCAACATTTACATTACCAAGCCCTTCCTCCATCATAGCCACATTAATGTATGTTGCAGCAGTGTTTGGATGAGATGGACCACAGGTTAGATGCAGAAGATATAATGCCCGCTTTACATACCTGGTTGATAACAGTTCCAGATCCAATCAGTAAACAAATTATTAAATCTTCATAAAAATTGAACAATCTAAATCCACACCAACTATTTTAAACTGGTTATCATTAATCTTATTTTGTGAAGAACATCAGACTAGACGACCCAAGTAGGCAGTGATGAGAACCCAAAGCCAAAGCCAAAGATGACTATATGTCTGTATTTACATTCAAAATCAATAAACAAATAAAAGAAATCATCATAAGTATTGAGCGAACACTCAATTTTCTAAATCCATAACCACTATTTTAAATTGGTTATCATTAATCTTATTCTGTTAAGAATATCAGACTAGACAGCCAAATTAGGTAGTGATGAGAACCCGAAGCCAAGTTGACTAAGGTGTGTAATATGTAAGGAGAGGGAGTTGTGGTACACCTGCCAACTGCCAATCTGGCAGTAGAGAAGGAATGTGAGTTGGTTGTGTGGAGAAAGAATCTAAGAGTAGGAAATCATGGAGAGGGGTAAGGGCTAGAATTTCAGAACTGGGGCCTTGGAAGACACAAGGCCTCTTGAACACTTAGACTTTTCTTGTTAGTCTTTTCCCTATTTTCCTATTGCAAAGAATAATTTCATCTGTTTACAAGTAATACATTCCTCTCTATTTTCCCTCATAATTTTCCAGTACACCACAAGATGGATATGACATCCTCTCCTGTCTATGTAATGTCTTTTCTGTTACCTAATAAATTATTATTTTGAATTAATACGTTAATATTTAGTCATATAAGGTAAGAAAAACCAAGGGAATTTTTAATTATGAGAAGTCCGTGTACAATTATGCATCACCACTGCAAGAACAAAACATACTTCAGAGCAAGCTCTGTATGTTGAAGTCTGTAGTAGAAAACTGCAAGATCCCCATAACTCTTCATAGTATCTGGATGATCAAGACCCAGCTCTCTCTCATTAATATCCAGAGCTTTTTGTTGATAAATTGTAGCCTGTAGTTGGAATAAACAGTTCAATGAATTGGAGTTGTATTCAAAGACTAAAAAACTTAGATTACATATTTGACATTGAACAATAGTCAACACAAATGAAAAACTGCAAACTAATGATTGAATGTTAATTGTTTTGACTGTATATCTAGGCTATATATGCTTCTTTGGTTTGTAATGCAACATGCCTCGAAACCAAAACAAAATGACAACAAACAACACCTGATTGAAGTCTCCAGTGTGATATAAGACTACAGCAAGTAAGCTGTATGCTCCTGCTGTCATCCGATGATAGGGGCCACAAACAGCTACAAGTCTGGCAAGAGCCTGTCCAACAAATTATAGCGGTCATATGAAAAGGCATTTACTGTTGAAGTAAATTGTCACAAGTTCATAGAATTTCCTGACAAAGGGCACTGAAGATAGAGATACCTTTGTTCCATAGGTAACAGCATCTTCAAGCTTTCCCTTGTCTAAAGCTGTTTTTGATGACTCTAATAACTGCCTGCCATCTGCCGATGAGCATGCTGCTTGCTGAAAAAGATGTATAGTTTACAAAGTTTGGATCAATGAGTAAATTTCCAAACCATTAGACAAGAGAACGTACAATGGTCTTGTTTATGTTATTACCTTATGAACTGGGACCAAACTGACAATGTCAGATTTCTGGAAGGGAATTGAAGAATTCATATCAAGATCCCTTGGAACAAGCTCAATGCCAACCTAACATGAAAGGTAGCAGCAAAAAACAACTGTCAATTAAGAAACAACTTAAATGTCATTTTTAATTGATAACCATAAGAACTACAATCTATAGATTAGTATAAGTCAGAACATATGTACATACTGTACCTAATTACCAATATATACACATGCATATGGGGAAACCATTATGATTCATGGACATCCTTATAAACAATATCAAAGATATGCACTGCCTGGCTTTTTGCCTTTTTCTTTGGAAAAAAAAAAAGATTATTTTGATTTTTTTAAATCATCCTTTAACAGTTTAATATACTTAATTTGACGTGGGAATCTGAAAGAGAGTAGTGGATGGTTTGGAGAGAAATCTAAGGGTAAAAGTCTAAAACAATGTGGACACCAACACATTATGATTGTGCAAACCTGCCTTACAGGCAAATAATTATTAGAGGACATTTTACCTTCAAAGTGATGAGCACCAGTAGAAAATCCAGCCACCTATACACTCTATTTCATGATCACAAATTAAATCTGTAATCTGATAGTGACTACGGTATTATAAGAAGCCGAAGTAAGTCCCACATCAAGTGGAATGATCAGCGGACTACTTAAGTAGCTTGGGTACTCAGCATGCAATTATCATAGTGAATCATAAAATTTAGCCCAAAGAATCTTAATAAATGAAAATATGAAAAGAACATAAATGTATGACTCCATTGCTATGCAAACTAAAATGCAACAGATACTGCATATTTCATAGCCTACTTCCATTACCTTATGACATAAGCCACGCAAAATCGCAAACTTCCTCACATTACTGTAATTCAAGCTGCTAAGATCCCAATCAAATCGCTTCTTCAGAAACACCTCTAGCCATTTCCATACAAGAGGGTGGATTTTGCATGATTTATCTGACTGTCTATCTTCAGGAACACCAAGCAGCAAATTCAATGCAGCAGTAATGGATGCAGCCATCTTTTCCTTGTCAACAACTGCAATCACTGCCCGCAGGATATGCTTGAAAGCTCGAACTATCATCTCATGAATACAAAGTGATTGTACATGTGATAGTTTTTCGGAAAGCTTGACCTATGAAAATAAAAATAAGAGGCAAACGTCATGAAACATGAAAAAGCCAATATAAATTTACACGTAAGAAATAAAATCCTTCCTCTTTTCTTTTGAAAATAAAAGCCTCTAAAAGAATAGAGGTAGACAGTATAACAAGGGTGGAAAACAAAGCAGTACATAATTGGGAGAAGAAATCTGGATGTCAAAAGAATGAGCAAATAGGGGTGAGTAAGTGGACTGGTCCGGCACACTCAGTCCACAAAACATCCTCTTTAAATGGCCCGGACAAGTCCTTCAATCTTTTCTTCTAGGTCCGTATCTAACTTACAAATGCCCAAATATAAAATGGACCAGTCAGCGGGCCTAAATAGTGATCCAGAAGAATGAAAAATCTACTAATAAAAAAAAAAAACTATTTAATAGTTTTTCATTTTCTAAAGTATCATCTATCAGACTATCAAACTATTATCTGTAAAACTAAATTGAAATTTAATAAACTCAACTTTTTTGTCTAAAACGCTAAGTTTGAAATCATGGATTAAAGCCAACATGTTTAACAGACCAGGCTGGTAGGTTGAATATAATCATATGGATGAAGAAAGAAAGAGTCCATTATACATGAAGGTTGGTGGGCCTGGGTCTATATATGCACCCCTATATAATAGTGAAGAAATCTGATCACCAAGTGTTGTAACGTGAATATAATTATGCAGTTTAAGAAAAAAAGAGTCCGTTATCCATGAAGGTCTGCGGACTTGGGTCTGCATAATTTTTGAAGAAATCTGATGGCCAAGTGTGTTTATAGTCATATATTCAGAGAATTAGAGTGGTAATTAAATCATGAAAGATTTTAACCAAATACTTACAAATAAGTTCTTTTGAAAAAAGCAGAAAGTATTCAACCATAAAGAGGGCCACATGATACCTGCTTTTGGTCGATATCATTATTTATTATTACAACTACACAAAGTAAGAAAACAAGTTTAGAGTACTAACAACATGTCCAAGAGAATGCATACGTAGACCCCTAGTATGCATAAAATCAGTTAAGGTGCGACCATCAACTGGAGAGAGTTCCAACGAGCCAAAATCTGCAACCTGTATTGCATATAATAATTATTATTGTTACTACTACTAGAAAGGATGATCATAATCTTATCAATTAGAATGCCTTTTAAGAGAACTAGGCAAACAAAAATCATATCTTTACCAGCTTCGGGAGAGCAACATCGATGTAGTATTTTTTAGACAAGTCAATCAGGTCTTGCATGGACTGATGATAAAACAAAATCAGTTAAGGTCAGATTTTTAATGTAACAGTTAAGTTCAAATACTGGAAATTTTAGAGATACTTTGTTAGACCTTGAAGAAAATACCTTGCTGTGAAGTCCAGTTCCTGATTCTTTTAACCGAGTAAAAGCTGCTTCAGATAGAAATCCCTTTAGTACAAGCTCATTTTTTGCTGCTGCTGTTTCATGTTTGGATTCTACTGAGGGCACCAAAGCACTTTCAGGCTCTCCATTGACACATGCCACATGAGATTTGGAGTTTTCAGATGCCAGCTTCACACTACTTCGATCAGATTTACTTTTATTACTCTTGAGGGCTTTGAAGGGTTTCCCTAGCCCCTCAACCTTCATTTCATTCTCAGCCTTACCCAACAATGGTTTTTTATCTTTGTCGCTATTGTGGTCTTGCAAATGTTGTATCCAGCATGCTCCAAGTTCCCATCTTATGAAATTGTCCACACCAGGTTCCTCTTCCTCAAGCTTAGAAAGGCTTTCTTTAATAAGCCTCTCCACAAAAGCTTGAGAAACTCCAAGCTCTTCAGTCTCAGGCATTTGCATTTGATTGGGTCTATTCTTCTCGGACTGTGCTGAGTTGAGAATTAGTCTTAAACTGCAAAAAAGGAAAAATAATTACAGGCCCAAAGATCTTGTTTTTTCTTTATTGGCACAGGCGCAAAGATCTTGTTTTGGTTGATGAATAAGAATTAGATCAATGGATCAACCAAAGCAAGTTATAAATGTAACAAAAGCCAAAAAATAAAAACAGACAAGCTAGAGAACTGGAGTAGCTCCAAAAATGAAAATTATCAACAATAAAAAATCCTCCAAATACAGAAGAAAAAGAAATAGCAGAATAAATAACCAAATCAAGCTTACGAATTTCATCAAAAGAAACCCCCAATGGAACTTTTTTAATCACACATCATACACTATGAAGCACAGACTCTACCACAAACAACATCACACAACAAATGTCCAAAATACAAGATATACACACACACACACTCAATAAGACAAAAGTCTAAATTGATTAGAATCAATATTTATACATATTACCTTCTGAAAACAAAGTTGTTAAGATTTACAATTTTCATACAACAATAATTGAGAAGGTTTGTTACACAATGCAATCTTTACAAAAAAGATCCCACAATAAGAAGATAAACCATATCTCTTAAAACAATCAGTAAAGTCTATGATATTGTTTCTCAAAAAATATGGAGTCTCACAACATTAATACTATAAGAAGACTCTTTTTAAATAATGATCATTTTTTACGACAATGTTTAGCCAAAAGCAAAGCCAGCTCGCTCTCTTAGCCTGTGTTTTGGAGGTGCTCGAGCTGAAAAAAGATAAATAAGTTGTGACACAGTAGATGGGTGTCCAACATGTATCCAAGGTGGGACAAGTGTCCTGGTTTGTGTTTGAAAAATGTTAGGCCCATTTGTGTCAGTGCTTTATAGACACGGTAACAACATTGAATTAGATTCAAATGCTACAATCTTAGATATAACAAAAAACATCAAAACCATGGTTAGATCTTATTCATAAATACAATTCTCACTCGTTTTGTAGGTCCAGCTAATAACATTACAAACCATAATACACAGACAGGAGAGAGAGCACATAGTTTACGAGCACAAGAGTGTAATGTAAAGTAGTAAAACTTTCAATGGTTAGAAAATACTGCCCTAAGCTCATAGCCAGTAGTAAAAAACTAATTCACGCTAAATCAGGAAATTAACATCACTAAATTTTACTAAATTCATTTTAAAAACGATTTTTCCCAATCTGTGAAAATACAACCCCACTTAAATAAACAGTGTTTTGGGGATGATATCATTAAATAGGGTTAAATTAGTTAAGATTTGTTTATATTTTTGGTTCACTATAGATGTATTTTTTTCACATATATTTGAGTTTAGAGGGAGTACCTGTTAATGTTGAGTGCATTGGCACCACCATCTGGCTGATCAAACAATTCAATACTTTGATAAGATGAAGAGTTGACATTTTCATTTTCTCCCCCTTCAACTTTCACAGAAACCAAATAACCACAGTATCTTACAACAACAACACCTAAAGTGGTAATGTCCTGCATGCAGAATGTGGAGAGTTTATCAGTTATATGATGGCAAAGAAACAACTCTAAGGAACTACAACCACTCTTTCTATGTAAAAGTTATCATACATGTGCTGCAGTATTCTCGTCAGCAGTGATTCCTTTCAGTAGATTTCTCCCTATTAGATCCTTTTGATTTATTCCAGTAGTTTCAACTCCATCAATTTTCGAATCAACCTTGCAGTTAGCGACAGAAGCATCCTTCATGACTCTGATACTCAAGTCACCTACTCTGTCGGTGAAATGAATACCATTTTCTGTAATAGAACTGTGGACATCTGACTCTCCCATTACTTGTTTAACAGCCTTAATAGCTCTCAAAATGGCAACATCAACAAATAAGGTGTGGAGAAGGAATGCTTTTCTATCACGAATTTGCCTTTCTTCTGCTGTATTGCAAGGCATAAATGCAATAAATGAAAACTCCTTGGCCCAAGGAATCAAATCAAATTTCCCATCCCTTCCTAGACCGCCACCATTTCCTCCCCAGTTTTTATCCTCCACAGGAAGGGGAGAGAAAACTGACGGTGATTGCACCACTCCAGGAGGAACAAGCCATGTGTTGGCTCTGAAGCCGTAAGGGAGATTCCCAAACTGATGGGACAAAAGGAAATGGGAAATGGCAGAGCACAAGTAAGCACATGAAAATAGATATTAAACTGTTATACGGTACTTCCATGCACTAGTTATAAAAAGTTAAGTAATAAACATAGTGAACAAGGAAAACAAAATAAAAAAGGTGACCGGTACCTTGTTACGTTCTGAAAATGCTTTTAATAGATCATCATAAGCCTGAAATTGAGAAAAGAAATTCGTAAAACTAACCGAAGTTAGAACTAGCTTAAACCCTATCCAAAGTAAACATTTACGTAGAGGCATGAAAACTAACAGTATCAAAAGCTCTACTAAGCCGTGTTAACAAATCAACAAGGTTATGACTAAATATCTGCTGCTTTCCAACACTGAAAAATCCATTTCTGCAAGCTTCAACGTGCACTACTTTCCCGTTACATAGCTTCACCTAATAAGCATAAACGAAGAGATTTCATTGTTTCTCAATTCTCACTCAAAAAAAAGTAACAAAAATTACAAATGCGTAAATATATTTACATCAAAGGAGAAGAGATGATCCGCCTCCAATATCTCCGGAACTCGTCGTCTCACTGTTTTCTTTATATCTGTCGCGAACTCAGGAGTTTTAGACACGGAAACGAATAAAATAAACTCAAAGGAAGAGAAAGGATTGTACATTGGAAAGGAGGAGTGAGATGTGAAAGAGAGAAAAACTCGTAGAAGCTCCCGAGCCTAGGGCACGAGTGGCTTATCTCGCCATCTCCGTCAAACGCAGCCGCCGCTGGAGGCGGCGCGTGTGAGTTCACATTCTTCGCCGCCGACGAGTGGCCGAAGTTCGTCGTGCAGGCCACGATGTCCAGTAGCCGTCTGACGTGAGCCACTGCCCTGTCTTCGTCATAATCCTCTGCAAACGAGATCACGACGTCGTACAGTTTTAATTCATTTATTTCTTATTAATTAAAAATAATCTATCGGTAAATGTAAAAAGAATTTAAAAAATACCTTCGATTAAAGTGAGGACGCATGGCTTCAGTACGAACAGGTCCACAGTGTCCTTCAATTGCGATCCTCTCACCTTTATTTATACATAACCTTCGTTAAGAAATATTTAAATTATAACAAAAAGCATTTACTATAATCCTTTTTTATTTTTGTTTATACTAAAACTAAATTAAAGAGCCGTAATCTTCAGTATTTTCTTTTATAAAAAGTTGTTTGTAGAATGTGTATGCACAAAGAATAAAATATTATACTTACAACTCAATGAAATAAAAATACAAACTATAATTCGTCTAAAATACTTACAAAAGAGGACAATTTTTCTTCGCTATATAAGCAAATAATAGTTGTAACTCACAAAAACTAATTAGGAGGTTCTTTTTACTTTCTTTATGAAAGTTCGCACTTAAAAACAAAAGAAACTCCTTATTATAGGTTTAATTTATGTGTATCATAAATTTAAAATTTTGCGCATGTTTGTAAAACTTTTTTACACAAATACTTAAGAGGAATTCATTTCATGGCCACACCATTCATCTAAAGAACCGAATGACGATATAAATTCACCAAAAATTATATTGGACAGTATTAAAAAAGTTTTACAACAAAATGCGCGTATATTAAATTAATAATAATAAGTTAATTTTAATACATTATTAATGTAATGATTTATGTATAAGCATAATTTTTAAAGCAGTAATTACAGGATCTAATAACTTTTAATATGACAATTTGTGTAATTAATCATAATGTCAAGGTGTTTTAATTAATTTTAAAAAATATGAGCAAAACATACTGTAAAACTTCAACTAGCTCAAAACTCCCAGGCAACAATAATTCAAGCTTAATTTTGGTTTACCTAACTCCTTCGTAGCTTTATTATTTTTTAATTTATCACTGTAATACTGAGGTGTTTCGTAATTTTATGTACTATCTAATTTATATTTTTGGCTTATAATGTAAGGTAAAAAATAACAAAATAAAGGAAATAAAAAAATTTGTTGAAAATAAGATTATGAAATAAAAATGTTTAAGACAAGATTATCATGTACTATATATTCTCTTTCTTGTATACCATTAATATTTTTTAATAATTCACAAATAAACTCTCTCATTAACAATTATTTATTTTTGCAAAGAAAAAAAATTAAAATCCCCAGAGTCCAGATTGCTACTATAAAATGCTTAAAATAAATAATTAATATTGTGCAAAATTTACCTCATGGGATAGGGAAAAATTAGTGATATAACAAGTCTCTGTATTCACTGATAAAAGCCTACGAACATCAATTATTTTGTCCGTCGATATCCCCTGTTTCACAAGAAAACACTCAGTCACTTCCAACAAGTATTTTGCAGAAATTTACAAGAAACATAAGAATAGCATGAACAAAGTGGTGAAAGCTACCTCATACATCTTATATTCAAATCATTTACCTGTACGCTACAGAGAAAAAGACTTGTCCAGATGTTATTTTGGTTTCAGTTAGAACTTTTTTTTTCTTCCATGTAAATCTTGTCATCTCTAAATAACAGCTTAGTACCTAATGCTTCTATCCCTTTCGGCACAAATTAACATGTTCACGAAAAATGAAATACATCTAATAAACCCAAAAGATGAAGGTATACAGAAATAATGGATTTAGCCTTGTCAGAGAGTTCATCAAGTTTTTGGATTTATAATAATAAATTGTTCAACACTAATAAGATTAATGTTACATAATATATGTTAAATCAGGATCAGTTTTATTTTAAAATATGTTAGAATCAGTTTTGTTTTAAAATTAGTTTATTATACAGTGTTTTTTCTGTTCCGCTTGTTCCTTAAACATAGTACATTTGTTGAACTATGATAATACGATTAAGAATCAGTTTTCTCCTCTTAACTCTCCTAAAACTCTCCTCTTAACTCTCCTATAACTCTCCTCTTAACTCTCCTATAACTCTCTAAGATTTAAGATTACTTTCTAACATTATAAAACATGACATGACAAATATCAGGAAGCAAACTTTGTATTTGTTAATCATCTAATATTACTAATTAGCTATAATATGTTCACAGATTATATATACAAACCTTGAGAACAACATGTGTTTCACCAGGCAGATTAACAGTGATATCCATCACACCAGGAAGAACTGCAGAATTGCAAGAAAAAACAGCCCATCAATCTGGCATTATCATGATAAATGCAACTTTTAATTTCATAACTTTTACACTTTGGCATTATCTTGATACTGATTAAATGAAGAAACTATTATCGCTATTGAAACGCCTCTAAATAGGATAAGAATCGAGAAGCATTGAGCTAAGGAATTTGTTACCCTTCTCTTCTTTCTTTTTCTTCTCTCCTTTCCCCTTTGCGCGACTGTATCTGGGTGCCATTGAAGCTGTAACGAGGAAAAAGATAAATGATGGAGAAAGAAAGAAAAGGAAAAGAATAACAGAAAATGAAAAACTAGAAAACACACCGATAGAAGTGGATGAGTAATTGAAATTTAGTGTGGAGGTTGGAAGAGTGAAAGAGGTCGGTAGAAGGTGGAAATGAGTGTAAATTGGTGATTGAGTTGAGAGGCAAGAAAAGATAAATAGAGGGAAAGATAAGAGTAGTGTGATAAGGCATGAAGGGCTGAGATTTAGTTGTCAGAAATCAGATTTGATAATTGGCAGCTTCTGATATTGTGGTCATCTAATCAAGATGATTTTTGTTAATGTAAACCATATCACGTGATCAACACAACTAATTCTTAAGAAAAAATTTCAGCAACCACAACCTCAACATTTTAATAAAAACAAAATTCTAAATTTTGACTACATAATTTATATTTGTAATTATTTTTAACCATACATTAACAAATTAAATATATATGTATCTAATCAATTAAAAAATGTATGTAATCAATTAATTACTTGATCAATTACAAAATTTATGTAATTAATTAATGATCTCTTATGGTAATTTAGGAGTGCACAAGAAATAAGTTGGGGTGGGTTTACCCTTAAAATTTTGATTAAATCATCTTTAAGATTCAAATTTATCCCTATTAAGACGGCACGGAGCCGATTCCATCTAGTTTTTTCAAGATGATAAGTTAATTTTAACATAGTTAAATCATAAATAAAATTTTATCTATTAATTTTAGCACAATTAAATCATAAAATAAAATTTAAATTTAAATTAGGGTGTATTTTAAAACATTATTTAAAAGGATATATAATTTTATTGCAAATATTCTAGAACATTATGTATTACATAAAAAAAATTGTTATTAATGCACATTTCTTAAAAAATTAGATTGGTAGGAGGTAAAATAAGTGCTAGTTATTTATTTGTTATTACACGGCATTTTTTTTTTTTTCAACTTTTGTTTACTTGTAAGTTAATGTTAGATTTAATATAACTTGATAGCTTGTGTGAATTAAATAGACATTTGTAAAGTTTACCTTAAATTAATCTAATTATCTTAT
>Ga0214544_1001543_pt1 | contig 48085 bp, 24 predicted proteins | sample CNSS3metaG_FD_160074 | JGI IMG/M metagenome (GOLD analysis project Ga0214544, IMG submission 160074) | Root nodule microbial communities from cowpea collected in UCLA plant growth center, Los Angeles, California, USA - CNSS3 | ecosystem: Host-associated > Plants > Roots > Nodule | place: USA...
GTGTCTTGGGGAACCACAAGGTGTTCAATCCCATCTCCTAAGTAGAACCTTTCCTATCCATTAGTAATTCGCTTTTAGTTGTAAGTGTGTTGAAAGTTCTAAGTGCTTTCTCACCTTACATTAGGCCGCATAGTTTATATTCAAGTTTTCACGTTGCATAGTGGCTTGATTTGTGAGATCAAAGTCTCTAATCTTTTGCCATTTAGGGGTCCGTTTTTAGTGTTAAATTTCTTTGAGTCTTGTTTGCTTGTTTTGTGCTTAGTGACTCAAGTGATTCTATTTACTTAGCACTTAGACAATTGTGTGATCTTTGAAACCTCTTACAAGTGTATCTTGGCAAGGATTGGCCTTGGTATTTAAGAAGTCTTAAAGACTCACCTCGCCTAACCTGGAGGTCCACTTGTGATTGATTTCCTCTACCACACTTTTTTCAAGTTGCATAAGTTCATTCAATCACCATGAGTACATATTCTACATATAGTCCTAGGTTGCATAAGCATGGTAGTCATGAGTTGCATCATACATTTCATAGTGACATTCCATTCTTTGGGGAGGATATAGGACCAATATCATTTAGAGATTGGATGTGGGATACAGAGAAATTGGTGCAACCATTGTTTAGTAAATATAGTCAATTTGACATTCTTAGGCATGTTACTTCTAGGTTTATAGGACGTGCATCCGAGTGGTGGCAAGAGAGGCAGTATAGAGTCAAAAAGGGGAGAAAATCATACATTAACACATTTTCTGAATTAAAAACATGCATGTGGAAACATTTCATTCCCCCTTCATTTAGGATCACTAAACTGCAACAAGCTAGGATAGAAGATTTTATTAACATTGGGGGTGCTTTCATCCAAAATCTTGCTAAGTTTTCTAGACTAGAAAAAGATTTTAAGCACAATTTGGACTTGCTCTTGAGTGAACAAAGAAAGAGCAAGCAAAAATTAAAAAGCTTCGAGAGTATGGAAAGAAGAGCTTGAGAAGCTTTGTGCTAAAAGAGAACAAGAGGACAAAGAGATAAAAGATAAAAAGAAAAGAGATGAAGAAGAAAAGGCAAAAGAGGAGAATATTAGAAAAGCCAAAGAAGAGAATGAGAGAAAAGACTTTGAACCAAGAGAGAAATTAAAAACAAAGAGTGAGTTGGAAAGAAAATCAAAAGTGGTAGAGTTAAAGAGTAATTCAACTTTAAGGGAACTCATTGTTAGGGATTTTATGTGTAATCCTCCACCAATTCCTTTCATGAAGACCCAAGTTCCAAAGGGAGTTTTCGCATCTTTAAACTCTTCTCACTTTTTCATTAAATCTCTTGTTTTATTTCCTTCTCAAACTTTTTGTTCTCTATCTCATTCCCTTATTTCATCCTCTTCAAAATATAGTGCCAAAATACACTTTGACTTTAAAATTATTTTCAAAAATCATCCAAGTCAAAGTGTGAAACACTCTTTTTGTAAAGTGGGCCTAATACCAAATTTTCCCAAATTTATAAGCCCACTTTCACACATTCCCTAATCAATTATATTGCATGGTCTTCATGATTTTAATCCAATTCTGTTTGATGACTATTGCAGATATGTTTTTGATCCTGGCAGAACCCAGCTTTAGTTGTTGTGAGCCTTAAATAATCCTCTTGATCTAAGGTCAAATCCTCTTCAAGTGGGAGGGGATGATGTGATCCCAACCAGGCTTATAGCTTGGGTCAACGCCTAGGCCCAAATCATGCTTAAGGCCCAATACATGGCCCACATTCACCTTTCAGCCCAAGCCCATCAAGACGCCCAATAACAAGGAGCATTAATGATATTTGTTGACATGTGAAGCCCAGGTGGTTTGCTTCTTGAAGATTTGATGAAGACTTAATGAAGCTTTTTGAACTATCTTGAAGTCATTATCATTGAAAAGAAGCCTACATTGATGAAAGAAAGGAAATTTGATGTTAACCATGATTGATCAAGGCTGGAACGTGTGCTCTCCATGTAGTTATATCATTTAGAAAGTGTATTTTAAGTTTGTAATTCATGTTGTAGACCTTATAGCATTAATTAGATGTTTTTGGTCTTAGGTGTGTCTTTTAATCTGTTGAATGGTTTTTCAACAAGTTAAAATGTCTCTTTTAGTTTGTTGAATGGTTTTTCAATAGGTTAAAAGGTTGGATGCAGTAGTCTTAAACTGCACCAAATTCAATCAGTTGATTTAATTTTTAATCGACTGATTTCACTTAAGTCAAGTGAAATCAACCGATTGATTTGAAAATCAACCTGTTGAATTTCGTAACAATTTGACTATATAAAGTGTGATTTTCGAAAGAGAGGTCTGTTGATCATTTTATAGTAGGAATTTGTTCTAGAAACTTGTGGAAACTCTCTCCTTCGTGATCATACGTGTTGCAGCTGTTGAAGATTGATCTTGGATCAATTCTTGGAGCTTTTGGCTTGGTTTGAAGCTTGGAGAAAGTGGTTTGTGGTAGGCTAGGCTATGCTACCACTCAGGTTTGATCTTTCTCAAGCTTTATGTGTATGCCTTGTGGTTTTCCAGGTCTATAAGAGGGTTCTTGCTGTGCTGGTGTGATTCTTGTGTGATTCAAGAGTCTTTCGTGGTGTTTTTGCATATTTTGGAAGTGTAAGGGTGGATACTTTGTAAAACATTTGAAATAGTGCAAAGTCAAGCTCAGGTTGCCTTGACAAACTGGATGTAGCTCAGGTTTGAGTGAACCAGTATAAAAATCTTGTGGTGTCCTCTCTTCTCTAACCTTTCTCTCTTGCATTTTCATTTCAAAGAACTTGTGCTTTAATCATCTTTTTCATGATCTTGCATGTTTCCATGGCATCTGCAGCATTGAGCATGTTTGTATAATCATTTGGAACTAGTCTTGATCATTCTTGAGCATTGTTTCTGGTTTAAAACTTGAATTTGCATTTCTGCATTTTTCCCAATATTTCAGTCGACTATTTTTTTGTTTCAATCGATTGATTATACCATAACAGAATCTGTTTAGTAAAATCAATTTGTTAACTCTGTTTTGATCGACTGAAAGTATATTGTCCAACACCTTTTGCATCCTAACTTGGTGATCTATTTGATTTAATTAAAGGTGGTTTTTAGCTTGCAAAGATAGCCTAAATTTTTAACTAGCAAATTCAATCCCGCCTTCTTGGCTTTTCAACCATTTCAAAACTAACATTATCCACCAAGTATTATTAGAGAGTTATAGATATTACTAAAATAAATAAGAAAATGAATACCATCTTTTTCAAGTGTTGTCCAAAGCTTATTGACCCTCCAATGTGCAGCATAGCTTCTGGCTTGGCTGCCCTCTTGTTTTTACCAGTAATAGATTTCTTTTTCCACTCTTTTGTCTTCCATATGTCAATTAAAGCGTCCCACATCTCAATCCTTATTCCTCTTGGCCCAAAACCATTTAAGTATTCTATATTGTCTGAGTTTGCCCTCTCTCTTGCCTTTTTCCTTGCCTTAGCTAAAGAGTCAGAATAGCGATCCATGCATGTTAAATTCCAAACCTTTCTTATCATGCTACGATCATAATCTGATACAAATATATATATATATATATATATATATATATATATATGTGTGTGTGTGTGTGTGTGTGTGTGTGTGTGTATAATTAACAAATAAAAGATTAATTTATATAATAATCAAATATATTTTGATAATTCGTTAATACATTGATAGTTTTTAAAAATTTATTTAATAAATTAATTTTTTATAGAACATTTTTCATATTATTTTTTTAATTACAAATTCTATTTATTAGCTTTGGATTAGCAAAAAAATCATTAACCATAATTAATTAGCTACCATATTACATTGTGTTTAATCCCTAACTAATTAGCTACAACTTAGCTATCATATTATGTTGTGTATAATTCCTAACTAAATTAGCTACAACTTAGTTACTATATTTATGTTTTGTTTAATCCTTAACTAATTAGCTACAACTTAGCTACCATATTATGTTGTGTATAATCCTTAACTAATTAGCTACAACTTAGCTGCAATATTTATGTTGTGTTTAATCCCTAACTAATTAGCTACAATTTAGTTACCATATTATGTTATGTCTAATCCCTAACTAATTAGCTACAACTTAGCTACCATATTTGTGTTGTGCTTAAAATCTAACTAATTAGCTACCATATTATGTTGTGTCTAGTCCTTCACTAATTAGCTACAATTTAGCCACAGTTTTAGTTTCTCGCTAATCCTTCGCTAATTAGCAACAAATTACCGAGCAAAATTTTTCCTCGCTAATTTCGCTCTCAAATTAGCAAATTTCCTGTAGTGGGAGTCAAAAATCCAAACATTTTTATCATTTATATTGCAAGAACTTACGAAGGGTTTACCTGGTTGAGACAATTCAATGGTGATAGTGTTAATTTGGTTTGCATGCGTATCTTCAACAGCTCCTTCTTTGGATCGTAAAACAACCAATAAAGCTTGGTATTGTTGCTGAGTCAGACGCATATCCTAATCTCCAACATCGTGTTCTTGTTTCTCTTCATGTTTTCCATTAGTACCTTTGACAGAATTTGCTTTGATGTTGAAGAATTTATGTCTAGGTGGCAATACCCTTCTTTAGATCGTAAAATAACCAATAAAGCTTGGTATTGTTGTTTAGTTAGACGCATATCCTAATCTCCAACATCATGTTCTTGTTTCTCTTCATGTTTTCCATTAGTACCATTGACAGAATTTGCTTTGTTGTTGAAGAATTTATGTCTAGGTGGCAAACCATGTTTCTTGTAACAAACATCTATAGTATGACCATTTTTACCACAATGAGTGCAGGTACGTTTAACAAAGTTTCTTGAGTTCTTTCCCTCATAATTTGGTGGAAAACAATTCTTTTTAAAACAAATAGATTCATTATGGCCACTTTTACCGTAGTAATTACAAGTAATTTGCATGTTGCTGGCAATAATCTTGATATTAATTTCAGATTGTGGATTGTTGCCCATAATTTGACGTTTCTGTTGAGCAACGTAGGAAAAGATCTTACTAATAGGAGGAATATGATCTAAAAGAAGAACATGAGACTTAACATTCGTGTATTGTTCATTAAGACCCCTAAGAAATTGCATCACACGATCCTCACTTTTTCTTTGATTAATCAAACCAATCATACCAATGAAGCATTTAGTAAGGCATGAGCAAGTAGGATCAGGTCTAAAGTTGTCTATTTCATCCCAGATAATTCTCAAGTTGGTAAAGAAATCAATTACCGTCAATTCTCCTTGCCTGGTGGATGAAGCTTCCAATTGTAAATATGATATGCACATATGGTCACCTTGAAAATATCTTGATTTCAAATCGTTCTGAATGGCTTCAGCTATATCCATCCATAGGATACTTTGACGAATTGAAGGAGATACAGAATGCGAAATCCAAGAGACGGCCATGTCATTACAGTGCTTCCATGTTTGATACAAGGGATCTTTCTTGTCTGGCTCGGTTGCAATTCCATCAATAAATTGTAATTTATTTTTGGCACTCAAAGTTGTTGTCATAAATCTGTACCATGACTGGAAATTGTTGACATCGAGAACTGGAGAGACAAAAGGCGCAGTAGGGTTCTTGTTAGGGTGCAAATACATATATGCGGGTGTTGTGGGTTGGGTGCTTGCAAAATCAGTCATAACAAAGAAAGAGATCAAGAACACCCAAGAAAAAACAAAGATATTGATAAAGAAAGAAAGGGGTAAAGGAAACCAAAGATGTGCAGTAGAGCACTTCAAAAGAAGGGCTCTGATACAATCTTAGAAGAACTAGAGAAACTCAGTCTTGACATGATGGTTGTGAAGATTTTACAGTGACTATGCATAGGGGCTCACATTATCACAGAGAAAGGAGAATAGACGAGAGAAAAGAAATTTATTTCTGAATAGAAAGTTAGAATGAAATAAAAAGGAAAGAAAACAAAGTTATATAAGAGTTTGAAAGAGAAAATAACAGAAAAACTAAAAACTGATTACGTTGAGCGTGGTGCATGGAGTCTAATGAGAGGACTCTCTTTTTGCATGCTCTTTTTTTATGTATCAAATGGTTGCATGGATGTAATAATAACTTCTTAATTGCTTGATGCTAAAAGTTAAGCACTGGTATAATTTGTTTTTTGCGTTGATGCATTGATCTGTTTGAGTAATATTAAGAGGAAGAAAGAAGAAAAAGACATGCATGAATATTATAATTGTGTTTGTATGTTTAATTAGTGGTTTTGGTAGAAAATGTGGACATTTTGCCCAACGAATTATAGAAAGTGTGTACATTTGGAAGATGTATATTTTTAAAAGGATAATGATATTTTGACAACTAAAATTTGACAATTTTCTCTTACAACCTAATGTGGCATCTTCTAAGTGGTTTTAGAATATAGAGAAATGAGAAAATAGAAAAATGGGAAGCCACTTAAAATATGTCACCTCAAGTTGTAAGAGAAAAATGTCAAAAAAGCATTTTCCTTTTTAAAAATGTTAATTTCTCATGAGTTTGGGAAGCCAAGGAGATTTGGTTCCTCTATGTTGTGCATGACCAAAGGATAACATTAGTTACTTGTTTGTGTTGTAAAATATTAGTGGTGTGTGGTAAACGAAAAAGCCAAATGTAGAAACATGCCAAAACCATATTGTAAACTATGTTTTAAATAAGTTATATATAAAATCAGGAGAGGAGTCTAGAACATGGATTGGGCTAATTTCATGTAATGAAAGTGTTCAAAACAAAACATAAAGTTTAGTTATATTAATGATTTCATATGATATTAATAGGAAAATATATATTTAATTTGATTACATTAAATATCTTTTTTCTTAAATGTAAAATAATATCATATCATCAATTTCACATATACTGTAGAAAGATTTCATTGATTTAAGATAAGGAAAACGATAAGTTGACACATTTATTTTACCATTTTTTTACCACCTTATGTGGTATGAGCAATGACATTCTTATTTTACTTTTCAATTTAGTTTTAAATTGACCACGTTAGCACTTGAGAATGAAATTCCATTCCGTGCGTGGGCACCAATACTACTAAAATATTGCATTCACGTTCCTTTTTTTCCAACCCCATTTCTGAACTATGAAACCCCATTTTGCAACCCCATTTTTGAACTCTCGGACCCCATTTTCGAAACCATTCCCCCAGTCTCAAACTCCAATCCAGAAACACATTCTTGTGCCATTGTCAAATCCCATTGTAGTGTCATTCTCTTACCCCAAACCACGCAAACAAAACCCTCCCCTTGTAGTCTGAAAAATTGTCATTGTCGAACCCCGGAAGCTGCAATTGAAGAACCCCAACCCCATTCCTTTGCACCCATGAAGGCTTGCAACAATTGTGCGTGTTTGGGGAGGTTTTAATTTGGTTTCCCCTTACATTTCGTTGACAGCCCCTCCATATTTGTGTACAGTATTTTTGTGTGGTTCTAGTGTGGCATTAGGGATTCTTGTATTCATCTTCTTCCTCGATAGAGTTTGGGGCTGAACTTGAAAAAGGTAAACTTTTTTCTCCGTTTTCGCTTAGGTTTTATGTGTGCACCCATGATTTGGTTGATTTGGTTGTGTCCCCATGCTTGCATTTTGCAGTTGGTTGTTGTTTTGGATAGAAGATTCCAATTTCACCGCTCCATTGATTGATTGCAAAAAAATAAATAGGTCATTTCTTGGTTTTTAAGTTTTTTTTGCATTAGGAATGTTTATAGGGGGTGTTAGGACTTTGCCTCAGTATCTTCCTTTTCAGTTTTCACGAAGGATGAAACATGGTCTTGGTTACTCTCTAACTCAGCAACATTAATGGCTTCCTCTGGACTGTTCCTCAAATCAATTAAAATTTGACCCAACAACCAACATGCAATCTGAATCAAATTAATACAAACAAATAAAGTAAAGTAAACAATATTCACATTATCTACATGCTATTAAGTGTTTTCTGTAACATCCTGTCAGGATATTACGGATTTTAAATAAAAAATAAAAACTAAAGAGATATTACGTCAGCTTCATTTATTAAAACATCATTTCCCAAAAGCGCGAGAAATTTAAAACTTTATTAAAACTAAGAATAGTCCAAAAATTCCATAATTTATAAAACACGAAATAACATAAACATCCATAGTGCTTACAATTAAATTTTCAAGACATAAATCATAAAACTCCCAAGCTAGCCCACGCTTCGAGTCTAAGCCTCGCCAGGACCACCTACATCCACATCATCTGCTCACATGTACACGATCATCGCCAAACACAAGCAGATAGGGTGAGCTAATATAATTAACACATATAAATCAAATACATCAAAAGTAAATCCCTTCTTTCATCCCACATGGCCACAACCATGCATAACATCATTTCACCACAAAGGAATCTTATCCGCCACAACCATGTTACAACTCAAGAGTTTCTCGTGTTCATCCGCTATCCCGAGCCAACACTCAAGGTAAGTCATTCCGGGCCACAACCCATAGAATTCCACGTGCTTAACCATATCTTTAGAAGCCTTATAGACCACACATCACCAACTGATAGGGCTTTCTATACTCTTTCATATTCAAGTCACAACGAATTTCTAGCAAAAAGAGAGTTAAATTTGGGTTCACCAAGGTTTGAACCAACAACCATGCAATGCCAAATTAATGCCAAACCATTCAACCAATTCATATTTCATGATGATCATACAATTATATAATAATATCATCATTCACATGATTTAGGCATAATATAAAAATAATAACAAATCAAATAACACAAAAATGGCATACATAGGACTTGAACCTAAGTCCTCTCACATAATCAAAATACTCTCACCCACTTCAACTAGTACCTTTCCACATTATATTAGTCAATATTTAATGCCATAAAAGCTCCCACTACCTGTATTTATTAATTAATTAATTATAATTAATTAATTTTAATTAATTAATTTTTCACGGGTCTTACATTTTCGGCCTAAGAATCAAAATTTTGTTTTCATTTGACTTGAACCTTCCGTTCATAAAGAATCAAATTATGTTTCAAATTGAAAATTAAAAATTAAAATTAAAGTTAAATTAATATGTATGGCCCTGAACTATTGAGAATATTTAAATGTATTATAAATATTTATACTAGGATTCGTAAGTTATAAATCGTTTTTAATTAGCTATTTGGCAAAATAATCAATAGGATTCCATTAAGTAGACAGAAGTTAAATTTTGAGAATTACCTTGCATTTGGAATATTTTTTATTTTTTGGTTTTAAGTGTTTGGATAGTTTGTGAAGTTGTGGTTGCATATGGGTGGTATGATGGTGTAGTAGATGATGCATTCTTGAAAATATTACAGGAAAAGGGTGGTGAAGAAGTTTGCAAAAGTCCTCACTCCAAGTGTTATAGGAGTAACTAGAAGTTTGCAAAAGTCCTCACTCCATGTGGTTAAAATTATGACGCAAAGTAAAAGAAAACCACTAGAAATCGAGAGGAATATAGAGGTTGTAGAGGACCACATTTTATACTATATATGGTTTTATTATACTGAAAGAATAGAATATAAAAAAGAACGAAATGTATATGTTAATTACCACATGTATATACAAAAGGAATACTAGGTATGGTGTTTCGTGTTCTAGTATGACTAAAATCTTGTTCTGATTTGTTTGAGTAATTTATTTTAGGATTTGAACCCTCTGCATTGTAATTTGCACTATTTATGGTTAAGTCGCGAACTGATATTTGGGTGTGGTGTTTGTTGTTCGGTTATTTGGATGCTTTAGTCATCTATCTTAAGTGTTTATCTGAGTTATCTATTTTGGACATTTTCTATTTGAACCCTTCTAATTATGGTACATTATTTTATGATTGGAACCCTTTTATTTATGATTTGCAATACTTTTTGTGAAACTGTGTGGACCACCGTTGTGCATATGGTAGATTTTTTTGTTGTTGTAGGTTTTAAGCATTTGATATTTGACGTAGTTTATTTTTGGTGAAGTGAAAATCTATTTTGGGAATGATGAGTGATGCTAATGTAGATGATGATTGTAGAACAGAGAGGAAGGTAAGACTTTGGAAATGCTTTTATAAGTTTCTTCAATATATTGATTCAATAATGGCTTATGTGTTGTTTTTATCGTGGATGCATATTCAATATGTATGCGCGAATGAAACACTAACCACGCATACGGTACAAAAGTCATTTTATTCGAACTCTTTTGCGAGTTATGGGAGGAGGAGGTTGGAGAATAAGTGTTTTGAATTGTGTAATTATCTAAAATATTTTGATTATATAAGGAAGTTAAAAATGTTATATTATTTCCCAAAGTTTTGACCTTTTTATTGATGAATAATGTAATTTAAGAAGTACATTTTTGAATTTGTAGTAAAGGTTATAGTATTTCCTGTTATGTCTTGTAAGTGATAATCACAAGTTCATAGTTTTTCATTGTAAAATCTATGTGTGTACACATGTGTTGTCAAATATGTTAGGATAGTGCATTTTTTTCTCTAATGCATTATCCAAACATTGGTAATATATTTGTGCATAAAGTATTGTGTGGGTAACAAGTTAATTTGTCTCGAGATCCATCTCAGTTTGAAAAAAGTTAAAGGCAAGTTTTTTTCCCAAATGAACTTAGATATGGTTTAAAAGCACACAAATAGGGTGTGTTATTGGTGTGCACAGGTTGGGGTCCACCAAGTATGGGAGGGAATTGTGTTTCTAGTTGCACTTCACAAATCTATAATTTATTTCGTGCAAAACGTAACTTGTGGGTTACAACTTAATTGATATTGGGTTATAGGTTAAATTTAAAAACGGGCAAGAAAAGTTTTTCCACAGATGCACATACATTTTGTTTAGAAGTGTTGAGATGCGGTGTGTTATTAATGTGCAGAGGGTAAGGTCCAACAAGTATGGGAGGGAATTGTGTTTCCAGTTGCACTTTCCAAAGCTGTGATTTTATTTCGTGCAAAAAGTTACTTGTGAGTTACAACTTAATTGGTCTTGGGTTATAAGTTAATTTAAAAAATGGGCAAGAGAAGTTTTTCCATAGATGCACATACATTTGGTTTAGAAATGTTGGGATAGGGTGTGTTATTAGTGTACATAGGCTAGGGTCCAACAAGTATCAGAGAGAATTGTGTTTCCAGCTACACTTTCCAAATCTGATTGTATTTCGTGCAAAACGTCGTTTATGGGTTACAATTTAATTGGTCTTGGGTTGCAAGTTAAATTTTAGAATGGGACAACAATGTTTTTCCCCAAATTGCACATATATTTAGTTTAGAAGTAGTGGAACGGGGTGTGTTAAATGGTGTGCACAGGCTAGGATCTAGCAAGTATGGGAGGGAATTGTGTTTCCAGTTGCACTTTTTGAATCTGTGATTCTATTTCGTAAAAAAAGTCACTTGTGGGTTATAATTTAATTTGCCTTGGGTTGAAAGTTAATTTAAGAATGGGCCAACAAAGTTTTTCCCCAACTTACATATATATTTAGTGTAGAAGCAATGGGATGGGGTGTGTTATTGGTGTGCACAGGCTAGCATCCAACAGGTATATATGGGAGGGAATTGTGTTTCCAGCTGCCCTTTCCCAATTTGTGATTTTATTTCATGCAAAAAGTCACTTTTGGGTTACAACTTAATTGGTCTTGGGTTGCAAGTTAATTTTCAAAATGGGTCAGGGAATTTTTTCACAGATCCACATACATTTGGTTTAGAAGTGTTGGGATGGGTATGTTATTGGTGTGCACAAGCTGGGTCCAGCAAGTATGGGAGGGAATAGTGTTTTCATCTGCAGTTTCCAAATTTGTGATTCTATTTCGTGCAAAAAATTACTTGTGGGTTATAACTTAATTGGTCTTGGGTTGCAAATTGATTTTGAAAATGGGTCAGGAAAGTTTTTCCACAAATGTATATACATTTCAGTCCCAATCTCTACCGAGGAAGAAGATGAATACGAGAACTCACAATGCCACGCAAGAACCACGCAAAAATACTTCACACAAATATGTAGGGGCTATCAACGAAAGGTGGGGAGAAACCAAATTAAAACCTCCTCAAACGCGCACAATCATTGGAAGCCTTCGTAGGTACAAAGGAATGGGGTTGGGGTTCTTCAATGGCAGCTTCTGATGTTCGACAATGGCAATTTTTCAAACAAGAGAAAGGTTCTGTTTGCATGGTTTGGGGTAAGGGAATGGCATGACAATGGGGTTCGATGATTGCAATAGAAAGGGGTTTTAAATTGGAGTTCGAGAATGAAAGAATGGTCTCGAAAATGGGATTGGAGAGTTTGAAAATGAGGTTGCAAAATGGGGTTCATAGTTCAGAAATGGGATTGGAAAAGAATGCAATTTTGGTGACCATAAGCAGAATGAAATTCAGGTGTTAGTGTGGACAATTTAAAACTAAATTAAAAATAAAAATGTCACTGCTCATACCATATAAGGTGGTAAAAAAGTGGTAAAATAAAAATGTGAACCAATCATTTTTCTTATAATAAACTTGTTATATATGCATGTTGATTACTATTATGAAACAATAGTGTTAAGTTTTTGGAACAACTGAATATCTAATATATTTTTTTTGTTTTCTAGAAATTCACGTACTAGAAATAACAAACATGATAATCAAAACATATTTGCATTTTTTTAAATAATTCAAATTAAGGTGTTGTATTTTATTTTATTTTAAAAGTTCTATATATATAAAAATTACAACGTCAAACGTCAACTTTCGCACTGTACAAATTCATTAAGTTCATTGTAACTCTAAGTGTCACTCTTTAATAAGAGCATTGTTCCACTATGACTTTAGCTCATCCCAACAAGGAATTCAATAGAAAGACAATCGACTTTTCAACTTTGACAAAGACCTCTCTTCTTTCGATAACTTGGAGTACCTAGAACAACCACTTTGAGAGAAGAATATCGAATATGCAAATAAGTCATGGCTGCCTGCTGTGTCCGTTAACGTTGGAAAATAAATCAACAAAATTTCGGAAGTGTAGAACAAAGATAAGAAAGAAAATGGTATGTGTGAATGATGTCAAAGACAGAGGAAAAAAATGTAGTCATTGGAACTCAACGGAAAACTGGTCAACAAAACTGTGCAATGCGTGTGGTGTGACATAAATCAGGAAGATTATTACGAGAATATAGACCATCTAAACTCCAACTCCAACTTATTAAGAAACATTCAAATCTTCATAAAAAGATATTAAGAATGACACATTTTTTTTCTTAATATGATAACTTTTCTTTTTCTTTTTCGCTGTGATTCGGTTAGTCTAACTTTATATAATGTTTTTTTAATCTAGGATTTTTATTTTGGTTTTTTTTTAATCTAGGAGGTTTTATTTTAAAATTATTTCATATCTATAAATCTTGGTTATTTACAAAAAAGAAATTATTATTCTAAACATTTTTTTTGTATTGCACGTAATATGTACGTGTTTATATATTAGTGGAAACATAAACATTAATTATATTAATTTTAATTAAATATCTTTAAAATTAAAAGGTCTGTGTTTTAAAATTTAAAATTTCAAATAAGATTTATCATATACTTCAATTATAAACGATTTCATTCAATATAATTGCACTTTCACCGTATAGATTACGTTCCTACATATGTACACTATAAATTTATTATATTTTTTTAATTTATGTCTTATTAATTATTATTTATACTAATAATAATAATTTCAATTAATAATCAGGGTTTTTACATGTGATACAAGAACAATCTTTTCTTGATTATACTAAATATTAGGTTAGAATAGATTTCATGAGATATTAATTACGTATTTAAATATTTTATACATTGTAAATTTATTATATAATTAATTTATATATTACTAATTATTCATTACACAAATAATAATTAGAATAATCATTTCAATTAATAATTTAAATAAAGAATAAAATAAAAATAATAAATCTAGTTATAATAGAATTGTTAAGTAAAATACTAATTTAAAGTTGAAAAACTAGATTAAAAATGTTTAGTAAGAATTTAGGATTTAAGATTTACTAGTTAGCAAAACTAAATTAAAACTAATTTCCTTATTAAAACTAATTTATATATTATTAATTATATAAGTTATATTAATAATAATCATTTCAATTAATAATTAATAATTTTAGCAGGAAAATATTGTAAATATAGTTAAAATATTTAACAGAAAAGAAGTAATTATTTAATATAACGAATTGTAATAATACTTTTAATTTAATTTGAGAAAAAAGGTATAACAATATTATAAATAATACGTATGTCTTTAATACTAATTTCAATGAAATAAAACTGGATTAAAAATAATGTTCTCTTATAGATTAAAACTAATTTATATATTACTAATTATTAATTATACTCGTAATAATAGTTTCAACTAACAATTAATAATTTAAACAGAAAATAAAATAAAATTGGAAACTGTAGTTAAAATTTTCAAAAAAATAAAATAAAAATATAATAATGCTTTTAATTTAATTTTAAGAAAAATAATAAAATTGAAAATAATAATTTTGTATTTAATAATAATTTCATTCAAAATAAAACTGAATTAAAAAAATATTTTTGTTATACATTAAAACTAATTTATATATTATTAATTATTAATTATTGTAATAATAATAATTTCAATTCATAACTAATAATTTAAACAAGAAATAAAAGAAAAATTACAAATATATTTAAAATTTTCAACTATAAATAAGTAATTAACAAATATAATAAATTGTATTATATATATATATATAATAAGTAAATAATTTTATTTTTAAATATTAAATATCATTAGAAGAATATAGTACGGATACAAAGAATATATATTATAAGGAAAATTAAATTTAAAAAATATTATTATATATTACTAAAATAGATGTGCATGTGTGTATGATTTGTTAAATATGTATGATATTATATTAGTAGACGATTACAAATATTATAATGTTATTAAATTAATAAATAAAATTAATTTATATTTACTAAAAAAAAGTGAGATTAATGGAAAAAATATGAGAAAGTAAATGTTGGTGATAGAAATAAAAAACGAGAGAAGATACAATTTTATATAAAATAGGTAAAAATAATTATTAATTTTTTTAAAATTTAACAATTAATTATTCTGTAAAGAATAAAATTGAAATTGTAAAATATGGACAAAAGAGGAAAGTTTCTTTCTATATAGTTATAGATTAACTCAACTTGAAATAAACAAATAATTATTTGAAAGAATAAAATAATAAATAATTATTGAAATTTAAAATAAATTAAATTTAAATTAATAGTTGATTGAAGAGTAAAAATGATAAGATAAATATTTTAGATTAAAAACTAAAGTTACTTAAAGAGATAAAATTAAAAAGAATTATGTAAACTATATAATGGTATAGATATACATAATATATACAAGATGCAAACATATTTGACCATCAAATTTTAAATTTATACTAGCTGCTATGTACAATAAATGTTAACAGTAAGATACCCAGACTATAAAAAAAATATTGTGTACAAATGAATTAAAATTAATTAATAATGTACTGTTACTATTTTTTAAACACAAAAATTTCTGTTCATAGTATTTTAAATCAGTATACTACTATAATAATCATTTCTTAGTTTAAGCAATCCATTAATCTTTTAATTTATTACAATTTTTATGTTTTTTAAAACCATAATTGTTTCCAAAAATTAAAAATGAACTTATTCTCCCAAATAATTTCTACTATACAAACATAACAACCTCTAATATATTATTAGAAAACTTTGATTCTGTACAAATTAGCTCTTCCTAATTCTTTAATTATAAATCCTTCAAGGGAATTTCAAGAAAAAAAAGGAAGGAAAGAAAAGAAACAATACATGCAATAAAGTTTCATAAGTATTATAAAATATATGAAGAAAAAGAAACATAAAAATGGAAATTAGTGAATGAAAAGAAACAAAATCGAAGTTAAGAGAAAAGGAAATTAAACCGTAGGAAGTGAGAGGAAAATAAATTGAAGGAGTTAAAAGATAAAAAGAAATGAAAGGAAATGAGTTGAGTTGAGAGTAAAAACAAATAAAAGAAAAATAAATTGAAGGAAAAGAAAATTCAAGAAAAACATTATAGAAGAAAAGAAAAGATAAACGAAATGAATTTATGATTGTCAAATATTGTTTTATTGTAGAAGTTCTAATTCTTAATTGGAAAACTAATAAAAAATATCTTCGATCCTAACAATACGTTTCTTTTATTTTTCTTACAAAAATTGTAGTCATGACATTTGAAATAGACAAATTTCCTTGACAAACGAGGAAATAGGAAAATATTCTCAAACGAGTTTCAATTCAATTTTGAATTTTCTAATTTTTATTAATTTTTTAACGGGAATTCAAAACATCACTCTTGGAAGTTAATTACCAGTAGACACTAAAAATTACTTAGTAAGAATCGATGTGAAATTCAAAGGTGTTACATAGTCTAACCTATAAAAAGTTTAATTGTACTATAATAAGATAATAAAAAATATTAATTTTGATAGAACAACAGGTGATAAACTCCTTTTTTTGAAGTCAAATTGAAGGTCAGAAAGATTACAAATGATGCATGGTTGGTTGCTTACGCCAATCACTTCATTGACAAAATACCTCATTTGAAACCTCAAAATTTTTAATCTCTTGATTGTTGTGGCCTCAATGAAAAACTAAAGATGATTACGAAGGAGTAAGAGAAGAAGGAGAAAGCTAGAATAAATGGGCAACTTCCTGCATCAGAACCCTGTGATGGCTTGGACTTTAGTTGATAACCAAGATAAGGCGTTGTTAGAAGGTTAAAAATTCAAACATCACACACTAAAAGATTCTGGATATGAATTGTGCGACAAACATAATCAAACAATGGAGCCAATAATAAACTTTGGTATTAAACATTAATATAGGTGTTGCTAAAATTTTACAGTCAAACAAAAAACATGAGTCAATCGTATCTTAACTTAACAAAGTTCCAACAATCAAAGGATCAGGGACCCAAGATCTCCAAATCTCTCTTCCTAGGTTGAATTAGACATTCACCAATCATATCCTTGAGTTTTTCATGCTGAACCATGACATCAAGAACTCTATCCTCAAAATCCTCAAGCATTACTCCACTACTCTTGAGCTTATCGCTTTCAGCATTTTTATTTGAGAAAACCAGTTCAGATAATCGGTTCTTTTCAGCTTGTTTGCAATATTTGGTGCATTCAGGGGTGTCCTGGGCAAGAAGATGATAAGTAAAAACAACTTTCTTCTGTCCAAGTCTATATGCTCGGCAAATAGCTTGCCTTTCCACCGAGGGATTCCAAACAACATCAAGAAGCACCACCCTTGAAGCTCCAACTAAGTTAATGCCTTCAGAGGATGCTTTTATAGAAGCAAGTAACACCTTTGCTCGGCTATTTGCATCATTGAAACTATAAATGAGGGACTGTTTCTGCTTTTGGTCAAGCCTGCCATACATATATAACACTTCCATCCCCACAGTCCAATTCAATGCAGACTCCAGCTGCTCCTTGATTAAGTCTAAAGTATCAATGAATTGGCTGAAAACAAGGACTTTCTCATTAACTGCATCGCATAGTCTTATAAACTCGATCAGAAACTTGGTTTTCACCCCTGCATAAGGGTTCAGTCTAATTTTTTCCAACCTATCCTTGTCAATAATAGATTCTTCTTTTTCTGACAAGGAGCAGCTGAGGAAAAGGGATGGATGGACTGAGACCAAGGCCAACTTGTGTTCAAAGTTTAGTACGTTTTGAGAGCATTCAATGCTCTCTAGAGTTTCTTGCTGCAAAATGTCTGGCTTCAGAACCAACACACATTCTCTCAACCCAGGAAGGTTCTTCTCAAGAATGCTACCTTTGTGAACATGAACAAAGGGGTTCATCAGCAATTTTAGCTGGTTTATTTTTACATCAGCTGGATTTCCAGAAGAAACATGTTCCCAATTCATTTCTTTCGAAGCTTTTCCTCCTTGCATTAGTCTACTTTGGCAAAACTTCTTGAGTTCTTGTGGGATGCTGTCAGGAAAGGATGGTTTCATCAAGCACAAAATATTGTAAAGTTCCAAAAAGTTGTTCTGGAAAGGAGTCCCTGAGAGAAGAATTCTCTTCTGAGTTCTACTTTCAGAAAGAACCTTCCAAATATAACTATTCTGGTTCCGAGGAGTGTGTCCTTCGTCAAGTACTAGCAAACCAGGATAGTCACGCAGAACCTTTCCCATTCCACTTTCAATGTACTCCCTTGTCTTTGCACGTTTCTTTTTCCCGAACTTTTTATTATTCTTATCTTTTCCCCCACCACCTACAGAAGTGGCCCCTGCTAGCTTCTCATACAAATTGTAGCTGATTAGTAGAATGCTCTTTTCTTTGTACCATGAACACAATTTCACCATCCTTATGGCATCCTTATTCTGCCTCTGGTTACCATACCAATCAACTTCACTGATGAGTTGTTCGTTCCCTGATAATTCAGCACTGTTCAAGTTATGGAATGGAATTCCTAGTTTCCACTTTCTCAGCTCGTCTTCCCAGGTAAGCAATATGCTGGAAGGAGCAATGATAACAGGTAGACACTTTGGAAACAATTGCAAATATGACTGAAGAAACACCATGGTCAACCTAGTCTTTCCTGTTCCAGGAGCATGAGAAATAATGCAGCCTCCTTCATTGCAAGGGTCAACACTCTTCAATTTGGCAAGGTCAATAGTTCCTGCCAAGTTTCTCCAAATAAACTCAAACCCTTCTTGTTGATGAGGATACAAGCTCTGTTTGATGTCAGGAATAAGGTCCCAAACTGTGCCTTCTTTCTGAGACCAAATGACCTCCGAGTCATCATCACCAGACTCATTCAACATAGCCCCATCCAATAGTGAGGTTTTCCCTTCACTAGATGACGCCATTCTACCACCATATCTTTCAGAATCCACCTGCATTAAGCACCACCCAAAAAATGACACCTACATCAGTAATTTTTATCAACCTACAGATTTCATTAAGCATGACATCAATCAGAACAAAAACAAAGTAGCAAAAACTTATTTAAGCCCTGTGGTTTCCTCTGCAGCAGTTAATCCCAGTTTTTTCTTTTTCACAGAAGAAAAAAACTCATAAATACTTAATAGTGGTGCATCATTGTTCAACGGATGATGACACATATCAGCCTTTTTGCCTATGGAAGTGAAAAGATACTATGACAAAAAATGGCAATAACAAAGTCTACTTAACATCCTAATGTAATGAAATTAGTTTTCTATAAATAATCATCAAATCCAAACCGTGCTTACAAATGGTGGTGTGATATATTTGATTTCAGTGACGGTCCAACCACACCATCTACAATATATCCCAATCTGCTCATTAAAGATGGTGTCATGCTTGCACTTCGGGGCTGAACTTTCTCCGTTTTCTGTTGCTTCATTTGTCCCCATATTATTAACCTGAAATTAAAATATACAAAGTTAGTAACTAACTTTGGGTGTGTTTGCTTTGTATTGTTGATCATGAATGCAATGTGAGAGTGAAATTTTGTTCAACGTGCATTGGAGCATGAGAAATACACAAACCAAACACACTTCTCCTCTCATACAAATAACATTTTGTTCAAACATATATGAATTCATGAAGAATTCAAGACCGAACTCAAATATTCAAAATCACATGCTATGACCCCACCACTATCATATTTCTAAAGCACCACAAATGTATATAAAAATACTAACTTAAAATTTAGGTTCTTAACATCATTTATATACTTTTCTTTAGCCTTTCAGCTAGGAAAAGAGATTTACCTGGGTCCCAATTTCTTCAGCTCGAAGCAACATGTCCATTTCAGCCCACAACATATCTAACTCATCTTCCTCTGATTTTTCAACAGGTTCTTCTTCGTTCATAAAAGAACAATTCAAAGGGGTTGGCTCCCTGGAAACTAATGCCTGAGTCTCACCCTCAGCAACAACATCATCCTTTTCATCCAACTTATATGAATTATCCTTAACAGAATCATTCTTGCCCATAAAACATTCAGTAAAAATTTGATAACATTTGTTTTTCAACGTGGATGGCATCCTTGTTACTTCATACAACTCTTTGTCACCAGTTTCATCATCCACTGCTCCGTCCCCGTCCTTCTTACGGTTATTGCTATGAAACCAATATTTTGGTTCCCCTTCCTTGTCCTTTTCCATTACAATTTTAGCCGAATCTCCTATCTTCGCTTGGTTTTTGGGACGAAAAGAAACACTTCTCAAACCTGTTCCTTTGTTTTGTTGATTCCCTTTTCTTTTAATATCATCAATATCTACCAAGTCAACATTGATATTTTTATTTCTCCCACTCTTCTCGACCACAGCTGGATCTCCTATCTGTTTCTGCAATGTCGCACTATCACTTTTCTTCATATGCTCCAGTGCTTCAGAAGACATAGAACAACCTGAATTTTTCACGTGAACACCAAAAACTTCAGAATCTGCAATGACACTTTGCACTCTCTTTTCTTCATCTTTATGTGCTACATGTTGTCCTTCCTTCTTATAAATCTCAGATTTACTAGAGGTCGCACTAGTACAATCAGCCATCCTCCATAGTTCCTCCACATCTACCTGTTCATTACCTTTTCTTTCACCTTTTCTTTCACGAATCTCACTGCTTTCAGCATCACTCTCCATCTTTCTCACCATACCCTTCAATATCTTCCTCTGAACTCCCCTCACATCATCACCACCACGACCATCATCACCATTACTCTCGTCACTGGTCGTCGAGCCTTCAGTCTCAAAGCCATCATCATCATCAGCAACCAGAAAATCTTCATCGCTCGTCTCCTTATCCTCACTATCAGTTGAAGACGAAAGCAGATCATCCTCCTCGTCATCATCAATAGTCAATACATCCGGCTTGTCAGATACACAACCACAGTTATCATCGTCAAAGTTCACAACTTTATCACCCAACACAAAAGACCCTTCATCTTCTTCGCTCTTCTTTTCTACTTCAACACAAAATATATCGTTCTCAGACTCCCTCAACCCCTCTTCAGTCTCACTGCCATTGTCACCATCACTGATTTCAATTGGGTCGTTCTCATGTCCTCCCAAAGGCTGAAATCCACTTTCGGATGATACTCTTTCACTGTTCATTGAAAGACCAACAGAAAATGGTGACACAGGTTCCATTTTCCCACTTCCATCTTCACCCTTGGAGGAGATTGATTCACGTTCCCGTGCCTTCTTCTTCTTCCGACTCATTATTAAAGCATCCTCAAACAACTTTCTCCTCCTGTAACGCGTCCTGCAAGCAATGGCAGTCCCTGGATTCATCAGCAAAGACAAGAAAAACAAGAAGAAAATTTCTCTCTAATATTTCTTTTTTCTGCAAACCAAAATCACTCCTTTTTTTATTCTTGGTTCTTGGTGAAGGAACAACCTGCTGCATGAAGGAATCATAACATGAGGAGAAAATAGATATTTATGGTAATGATGGGTTGAAGTGTTGAAAAAGAAAAACTATGAGAGAGTCAACAGAGAAAAAGGCTTAGGAAGTTGTAAATTTGGCGCCCAGAACCGAGGAGAATTGACCGAAGGAAAGAACATATCTAACGTGTAATGCAACACTCCTCCAATGACTTATTAAGTTTATATCTTCAAAATTAATATTGGGAAATTTTTTATATAAAATACATTTGTCAAAATATTTACAAAATTGTAATATTCTTTAAAATTAATATTTACAAAAATATAATATTCTTTAAAATTTAATAACCGAAATAAACCTATTTGTAGGACAGACAAAAATTGAATTTCAAGTAATTAAAATATATTAATTGCATGAAAGTTATTTTAAATTTTTCATAAAATAATTATTCCTTAAATATTCATGATAAATTTAAATGATTTAATTTTATTTATAAAAATATTTTTAGTATTTGTGGGTTTAAGTGAATATATATATATATATATATATATATATATATATATATATATATATTTTTTTTTTTTTTTATTTTATGTATAATTTTATAACAAAACATATAATTTTAATTATGTAATAAGTTTTAATAAAAACATATCGTATTTATGAATTAATTAAATATATTTTTAATTATATATAGAGAAAGAGTGTTCATATTTGTGCATTATAATATAAAAAAATGATAAAAGAAATTGAATTAAAGTTATTGTAATATTTTCAACATAATGATTTAAGTTAAATATGCATTTCCATCATAAAAATATAGAATTAAAATAATTAAAAAATAGGTATAAATAAAAAAATAATTAAAATAAAATGAAATTAAGTGACAGTGATTACTAACATTTGAGAAAAAATATTTAAATTCAAGTACTATGTTCAAGTAATTCAATAAAATAAATCATTCTACATAATTGTTAAAAAAGATAATAAAATTAGGACACCTAACAAAATAAAATGATTAAAAAAATCAGGTAGTTTTATTATAGTATAGACTTAGTAACACCACATTTGTTTCAATTTTTATATTAGGAGTTAATTATTTTAAATTATTCAATAAACTATTATAAAAACATACAAAGCTTAAATGTGTACAGTCAAATAATACAACTATTTCATGTTATCCAATATCATAATATTTTTCAACATATGGTAGAAGGTGGTGGTGGAAGAAGAAAAAATAAATAAATAAATAAACTAAAAATTTAATAGAGGACAACATAAATTAAAAATCACTTTTCATTAAATAAAACATCATATATGAATACATCAGAAGAAGGTTACAAGATTAACTATTACAGTTATTCAAATATATATAAAAGAGTTTCTTAAAAGTTACTCAAATAGAGCACGAGAAAAACATAAGAAAAGTCCTTCAAAAGGATGCTCAAAGAAGATAATTAGTCAAAACATCTAATCTAGACAGCAACATCTCCTTCCACCTTATCAGGATCAACAAGTATCTCCTCATCTGCTCACACCAATTTTAGTGATCATTGCAAAAGAACAGACAACAAGAAAACATAAACATAAGGAGAAAGGTAAGCTAATGAAATTAAATGAGCAAATAAAGATCAATCCATTTTAAACACAATAAACATGTATTACCAAACACAAAAGACCCATTAACTCAATTACCTGTATACATGTAATGAAATCAGATTTACTAAAAACTTGCACTTGTGGTGGTCTCTACTGCTCTGCAAAGCCATTGGTTTCACCCTACCACACAGAAGGTTAATCCATGATCATCTAATGTCATTATCATATCGTAAACTAGGACCTCTTACTACTTTCACCACATGAACCATTCTACTCTATGTAAGTTTGAATGATCATTAGAGTGTCAGAATGTAACCTTACTTGAATCCATAAATCATTACACTATATTACCACCAAAGAAAATTCTCCATGAAACTCTCACATATTTCATATGTTATCTCAGAATAACTCATATCTCATGCTAAAGACATCAAGTCAAGTCTCAATAGCTTCATACAACATGCTTTTAAAATTAACTCAGTCAGTCACATTAAAAAAATAAGGATTTAAGAATTTTACAGCATTCTTGCTTGAGCTAGAAATTCTCGCTTGAGCTAGAAATTCTAGCTTGAGCTGACAAGGACTCTCGCTTAAGCTAGAAATTCTTGCTTGAGCTAAAAATTAAACAGAGACAAAGAGTTCTAGTGGTTTTCTCGCTTGAGCTAAAAATTCTTGCTTAGGCAACAAAGGCTCTCAAAACTCGAAACAGAGAGCAAAGTGAAATTCTGCTATTTTCACTTAAGCTAGATTTTTCTCGCTTGACTGCTTTTGCTTAAGTTAGAATAGCAAATTTTTACCTACTCTAAGCATGCAAAACATTAAAACCAAACACGAAACACAAAGCACTCCAATCCAATATACGCATCAATTCAACCCACCAAGACGCAATTAATGACCAACACAAACAATTCATTTTCGAAATTTTAAAGAAATCTAGCTTCTCTTACCTCAAAATACCAATTTACATTTGCTAAGAACTTCATAAGACAGATTGTGCTCTTAGGAACCCTCCCTTCACCCTAAAAACAACGAAAAACCAACAGATGATTAGAATAGCGATCCAAAGGCATGTATGTGTTCACCACAACTCAGAGAATTCATAGGAGGAACAACACTCCTATGCACACCAAAAAAAGAATTTGTAGAAAAATAGAAAACAATTTGATTTCCCTCCTTATAATTGAGATGAACACAACTTACCCTACTAACCAAGGTTTTGATAAGTGGACAAGATAGATGACTCCTCAGTGCTTCCAAGAACGGCCTCCAATAAAAAAAAGGTTGAAGATCGAGTGAGAACAGGAGGAAAGAAGGTTGAAATGGAGAAGAGAAATGAGTTGGTTCAGAGGGGGAATTTTGTGTGTTTAAAAGAATAAGGTTTTACAATAAACCCAAAAATATTAAATCAAAATATTAATTAAACTTAATAAATATTATCTTAAAATTTTCACATTTGAATCTCCAAAAATATTAAAAGCAAATGTATGAGATCTCTAGACCCAACAAAAATCTTCCTGCCGAGAGAAAAAAAAAAGTCCATTCTCAGTTTGTGTTATATATATATATATATATATATATATATATATATATATATATATATATATATATATATATATATATTCTTTCATCATATTGTTTAGAAAAGTTTAATTAAAATATGGAAAAAATTAGTAAACAACAAATTTTATTTCCTAAATAAATTCTTGAGTGTCAAGAAGAAGAAAAAGAAATCCTCTACAGTGAATAAAAAAAAATATTTATTTATTATGATTTTAATAATTAAAGTAGGGATGGAAAAAATTAATTTAATTGCACTGAACTATAGTTAATTGCACTATATTATATTAAAAAAATTGAATTATTTAAAATAAATATTGAACTATAACTCTTATTTTTCTATTCTTCTTGAATCACATCTTATCTTATATAAGTTAAATCATGAATCCAGTACCTCTGTAGCTTTTATATTGACTGGTAGATGTGTTTTTGTAAAACAATTTAATTAGCACTAATAGTATTTTTATTAAATATTTATTACACCTATTTGCATTTTTTTTCTTTTACTCTTCGTTTCATATTTCCTTTCCTTTTGTTATAAAAATTGTTATATTAATTTTAGGTAGAACTTTTTATAACAATTTTAGCTATGCAACTTCGAATGGTAGAGAACCAAACTTCTTATAAAGTGATTGAAAAAATAAAAATTGATAGAAAAAATGGTACAACAAAAAATAGTTTAGTGTAATTCAAGACAATTCAATGCAGTTAAGTTTAATGTAATTTGGTAGAACAAAAAATAGTTTAATTTTGAGTGAATTACATTTCGGTTTAGTTTAGTTCAAGTGAACTATTTTGTTGTTAACTATAATTTTTAATAGTGCAATATAGCTTAGTTAATTTTGTTCACCCTTAAATAAAAGTATATTTTTGAATGATAAATGATTACCCGTGGTTAAGAAAACATTATGTTGGTTACTTAGATTACCATCATTTCGCAAATTTACAGAGAGAATTTAACCTTGTAAATGTCAAAAGACATTACCTCTCTTTAGTTAGCAAAACCAATGATCTATTAATCACAACAACATTTATTTTCTCAAGGCAAGAGTGGTTTGTTATGTAAAAAATACTTCTGTTAAGTCAAAGGTGGCTTGTTAGAGTAGTTACAATCTAAAAGAATAATCATTTGTACTTTACAGCAATAGTCTACCTAGTGGAACTTTACTCATTGGTCAGTGATTGGACATACTATGTGTTATCTAAAGAGCCAACAATAACTAGTCTTTCTCTTCATAATCTAGTGTATTACATGATACTTAACCTACACTTACTTGAGAAGGAAGAACCTTTTGAACGTTGCTTTTATTAGACTTTTGACATATAATTTGATGTTGTATAATCAGATGATACTTGTAAACATTTTTGTTAAAAAGCTTTGAATGCTCTTGTAATAGTAATCCTCAAACCGTTAGTTTGTGAGCAAGAGCATTAGTGTGTTCGTTAGCAACCTAAAAGAGTTTTCTTAATCTTCTACTCATCTTAGGACGTTCTTTCAGTTAGCAAATCTGTGATCGTTTAGGTCATACCCTTTATATAAATGAAGTTGTTTGAGAAGAGTAAAAAAGGATCCTTTTTAATTTTTTGCGAGTGTTCTAACAATAATATATAAATTATGAGTGTGTTTCATTTGACATAATTGACATTATCATGTATGTATTTGATTATGTTTATTTTTATCTTAGTATTTTTAGTATTATCTTTTTAAAATAATTAAGGATTTATTAAATAATTTTAGAAACGATAAGTATTTTATCTTTTACTAGACAATTTAAGATTTATTAAATAGTTTTAGAAAAGATAAGTATTTTATCTTTTATTAGATAATTTTGGAAAAAAATTTTGGATTTTATTTGTGAAATATTTTGTAGATAAGTAAAAATCCTATAACATTGAAGAATATATCAAGGATTATTATTCAGTTACAATTTATTTAAGTACATTTTCTAGGGCAAGTTAGTTTGGCCCAATTCTCCTAGTGAGCACTAGTGCAGAATGTCCATTTTACCTCGCCTTATATGCTTCGGTTGGTCAGGAACCGAAGCATATAATGGCGCGGTGGCATTTTTGCAATTAGAGCCAAGTTTTAGGCCTCGGTTCTCCAAATACCCGAAGCCAAATAGGGTATAGGCCTCGGTTCGCTCAAAACCGGTGCCAAAGAGGGGTATAGGCCTCGGTCCAGTAGGACCCGAAGCCAAAAAGTGGCTGGAAGTCAGGGTATAGGCCTCGGTCCAAGAAGACCCGATGCCAAAAAGGGGTCAATGGCTTCGGTTCCTCTAACAACCGAAGCCATAGGGTTTATTTAGGGTTCGAAATTCGCGAACCCTTCTTCCTCCTCGCACCAGCGCCTCTGTTCAAGTCCCCGCGCCAGCAGCGCCTCTGTTCGAAATTCCGCCCCTTCGTCCTCCTCAGCAAGTCAGGCGCCACCGAGGAGCTCCTCTACCTGGTGCCTTGCGCGAGCGATGTTGCGGACACGGGGTCGACGACGACACTAACTCGAGGGGAGCATCACTTTCTTACATCAAAAGCGCAACCCATAGCGTCCGCGCCAAACCCTCGTCAGTCTAGGTTGCCTCCCGCCGCCACGGCCACCACCATGCGCTCCAGCGTCCGCGCCAAACCTCGTCGAATAGGGGTTTTGATTTGCCCCTGAGCCGCCACACTTTTCTATCACCGGCAAGCTGCGCTCGTTGCCATTCACAGCCTCTGGCATCCACCACCACTCCTCACCGAACTGGTTCGGCAGCGTGAGCGCTGGACATCCTGCCTCTGCCATTTTTGGTGAACCTCCACCTGAACCCTAGCTTCTGATAGGTACTGTTGGTATTGTTTGGACAGGTTCATCTGCATTTTTTTGAATAATGAGATGGGAAGTGAATGCCCTGTTGTATGATTTTGAATGTGTTTTTTATTGGTTTTTGGTTTCTGGGAGGTATCTTCGTTTAAGCATTTAATTTTTTGTGTTTGCTTTGAATTCATAGATGTGTATTTTTGTTTTTTCTGAGTTTGTTCTGGTGTGCGAGAAGACCTCAGTGTTGAAATTGAATGAGAACAATGGTAGATGAACTCCTTCAGAACTTCTAATTTGCAGAGAATCAGATTTGATTATGGACCAGCTTGTGGAACTGACGAGTAAAGGAATATGCCTCGGTTCTTACCAAGACCGAGGCAAAAAACTAGGTCTATGGCTTCGGGTGATAACCGAGGCCAAAAGATGTACCTTTTGGCCTCGCCCCAATATGCCTCGGTTCCAGACCCGAGGCAAAATGTGAAAAATAACTGGGGCAGAAAGCCCTTTCTCCACTGGTGGAGTGCCCATTGCAAAATTTTGTATTTAAACATGTTTGCAAAGGGTTTCATCATCTTCCACGTTTTCAATACTAGAAATTACCTGCGGTGCTGGAGAGAGGCTTATGGATGTTGTTTGGGCTACATGGAGCCTATCCCTTCTCCTCTTTAAGTTTGTATCTTCATCCATGGAGGTTTTACCTCTTTTGTGCTAGGAAAGAAGATAGGTCAAAACATTGGAGATGGAGATGTGAATGGGAGGCGATATTGGAGCGTGGAACAACTACCAAAAACCTTGGGAGAGGACTTGATTCTGATCTATGATTTCAATTTCTCCGCTATTCTTCAATTTTGTAAGCCTTAGGTTCTCCACCATGGAGAGCTAAACCTATTTTTTTGAGATTAGATGTAATGAACTTATTTCTTGGGTATTTTAAGAGGTTAACACATATGATTTTCCAATTCAATGTTGGTTTTTGATTTCTATGCTCAATGCTTGTTGTGATTTGAACACCCATGACTTGATTGTGATTCTTGAGGTGTTGGAAAATGTCTCTTGAACCGAGAATAAGGAACATCCATGCTTAATTGCATGATGAACTCATGTTAATCTTTACTTAATTGGATAAATTCAAGTGGAATGAGAGTTAACCTAATCATAGTAATCAATTTGGTAACTTAGGATAAGCCGCATTGGAATCAAGGATCAGGTTCTTTGATCACTATTTCATTAATATTGTTGCGTTACATTTTCTGAATTTGCAAACCCTTTCTTATTATGTTAGAACCTTCGATTGAAAAGGATGGCCACTAGGAAACAACCTAGGGTGAACTCCTAGTACTCCATTTTAACTATTTTATTTGGTTGGGTACAACCTCAATCAGTAATCTTAAGATTCTTGAACTTTATACATGATTTCACTTGTTGATGATCCAAGGGATTGGACTTTGATGAGCCATCATAGGCCTAAAGTCTTTAGGGATAGGATTTGAGTATATTTGTAAGTTGACTTTTGTTTTTGTGAAATTTTTGTCTAATTGAGTTGGAATCGAGAGAGTTGTCAATTGTTGCACAAGTCTCTTGGAAAAATGATATTTGGATAAATTCAAGTGGAATGAGAGTTAACCTAATCATAGTAATCAGTTTGGTAACTTGGGATAAGCCGCATTGGAATCAAGGATCAGGTTCTTTGATCACTATTTCATTAATATTGTTGCGTTACATTTTCTGAATTTGCAAACCCTTTTGTATTATGTTAGAACCTTCGATTGAAAAGGATGGCCACTAGGAAACAACCTAGGGTGAACTCCTAGTACTCCATTTTAACTATTTTATTTGGTTGGGTACGACCTCAATCAGTAATCTTAAGATTCTTGAACTTTATACATGATTTCACTTGTTGATGATCCAAGGGATTGGACTTTGATGAGCCATCATAGTCCCAAAGTCTTTAAGGATAGGATTTGAGTATATTTGTAAGTTGATTTGTGTTTTTGTGAAATTTTTGTCTAATTGAGTTGGAATCAAGAAAGTTGTCAATTGTTGCACAAGTCTCTTGGAAAAATGATATCTAGACTTTTCACTTTATTACTTGTACAATTTGGTACACTTGCCAATATCATTACATTAAGCTTTCTAAAACACGACGAAAGTGTTTCATCTGACAAGTGCAAAAAAAAACTTGTTAGCTTTGCTTCGTCTAATAAGTGAAGTCTTCATTAGATGATAAAGACACAAACTTATGCTAACACCATATATTTCAAAATATCTCTTTCTTAGTTTACTATGTTGTAAAGAATGTCTTCATCCTACATTTATCAAGAAGATCTTTTAAATCACATGTCTTCATCAATGATCTCTTGAAAGACATGCTAAAGTTGTTATGCACCAACAACCATCTTGACACCCTTGTATGTCAACTTATAAAAATCTCTAGAGTTTCAAGAGATGATATTTTGGTGATGTTTAAAGATGCTAATGAAGATTCAATACCTAATACAGTTTTTTTTTATTTGTATTTGAGTCTTTCACCAAAGGTACTTGTTAGAACACTAAAATACAACACACAACCTATAAAAATGAGGTAAAATGAGTTCAACATTTTCTGAAAATTAAAATAATGTGAAAAATGAAAATTAGTGTTTTTAATCGATTACATGATCAATTCATTTTTTTCTTGAGAGGTTCTAAGAATAAATGATCGATTATGTAAGGAGATAATAAATTCAAGCAAAATGATTTTTCAGGTTTTAATGTTCCTAGTAATATAATAAATTATGTTCTTTTTCTAATTGATTCAATTAGTTTTTGCAAGTAGTGAGGAGTGTGTGTAAGACCTGTAAAATTTAATTAATTAAATAATTAATTAATTAATAAATGCGGGTAGTGGGAGCCTTTATGGTCTTAGTTATTGATTGATATGATGTGGAATAGTGTTAGTAGAAGTGGTTAAGAGTACTTGATTGTGTGAGAGGATTTGGGTTCAAGTCCTATGTATGTCATTTATGTGTTATTGATTTATTATTATTTTAATAATATGTTTGATCTTGATGCATGATAATATAAACTTAGAGTTTTAAGAATTATCATGAAACATGAACTGGTTGAATGGTTGTGCATTGAGTTGACATTGGCATGGTCATGGGTTTGAATCTTGTTAGACCCAAATTAAGCTTCCTTTTTGCTAAAATTAGTTTTGGCATGAAGGTGAAAAGGCAGAGAAACCCTAGCTGACAATGGGCAGGAGGTTAACCATAGAGGCTAAATTGGAAGAACTAAGGCAAGCCATTGGGAGCAAGGAAGAAACAAAGATTAAGTAAGGAAACCAGGTTAGGGGAGCTGGACCCTGCGTTTTTACTTCGTGTTGTTAATTGCATGAAATGTATGTTGAATTGGATGCATATACTCTGCTTATTTCATGTATTCTTCGTGTTTCTGGAATTTTCCAGAAACCTCCTAGCGGGTGATGAACTACCGCCAGGTGACTCATCCCATTTCTATGCAATTATGTGTTCCTGTAGAGGAACTGCCTGACGACATAACCCTAGCCGCTAGGCGACGCAAGCCACGCCACCTAGTTTCCGGGTTTTCCTATGAACGGTCTGGCGGTGGTAATTGACCCGCTAGGCGACGTGAGCCATGTTGTCTCGATTTTGATGTTTTCTGGGTTCTGAGCTATTTTTGATCAGTGGAAATGGAGTTGTTATCATAAATTCATAAAAAGGAGATGATAAATTGTGAAATTTCGTGGTGGCGCGTGAGCATTAAATGAAAATAGCTATATTTGAATATTAGGGTTGACAAAATTGGGGTTTTTGATGAAGTGGGTGTAATGGTCGTAGTTGCACTAAAAAATGTTGCTGGAGATTGTTAAAATTGAATAATTGGAGCATTGTTACCATGTTCATGTGCAAAATAGCTAAGATAGGCAGAGGAGAGTAGTGGGGAACTGTTAGGGAGTCTTCGCAGGTGCTGAAATTCTGGAAAATTGCCTAGAAATATAAGTACCACCTGACGGCACGAGGCTTATCGCCAGGCGCCAACGCAGGGGCAGTGATACTACGTGGTTGTGATGGCAGGCACTAGGTTGGGTTCTGTTGCAGCCTTAATTGGAACTAGAAGAATGGATTTGGTGATATCTTTGGGTAATTAATGATAGAACCCTAATGCATAAATTAAAGTAGTTGGCTTAAACTTAGAATTTGATGGTATCAATTATTCTAAGACTTGCTCATATAAAGTGTGATATAGTGTAAATTATGGATGTGGACAAGCTATGTGAAGGAGGTCCAGAAACTTGACCTGTTCTTTGATTGAGTTTAGATTTATGAGTGAAGTATTGGTAAACACTTAGGTAGCAGTGAATGGGAATTAAACACAAAGCTAATACTTGAAATGTGAGTGGAGTTGTGATCCATCTAGGAGGAGTTGACATGGAATGGGTTAGGGATGATTGTAAGGACTAGAACTAAGGTTAAGGAATAAGTAAAATGAGTGGATTGTGGCATAGCAGGGATGAATAAGGTTAACTTTAAGAAAGCTAAATTTTCGTAGACTTGGGTGGTTGAACTTAAATGGAAGTAGGAACCTTCGTAATAAGTTAACCACTAGAAGAGTGATTCAAATAAATTGGTCAAAAATATCATGAGTCTTGATGCTTGGATTGAGGAGCAGAATCTGTTCGGGATTACCAAACACCAATATTGTGCAGGTACTGATACAACGCCTAGCGGTAGTTTTAGGCCGCCAGGCGATAGTTTCCAAATCAGAGAGGTTCTAGAATATGGGGCGCCTAGTGGTCAGGGTCATTCCGCCTGGCGACACCTGTAGGTAGTGGCACCAAAGGTGCTTGGTGATACGTGTCCCTCGCTAGGCGGTCTGGAAGCCTGTTGCGTCTGGCAACTCGTGTGTAGTGTCAGGCCATATTGCTGCAGCAGAACTTGAATTGCTTGCGTTGGAGGTGCGTGGTCTACAAGGCCTTGGTGATACTTTAAAGGTCGACTTGCTGGTATTCCTTGAGTTGTGGCTCGAAACGTATCCCTTGAGTTGTGACTCGGGATAGGGGTTAAGCACGTGGCATTCCTTGAGTTATGGCTCAGAATGACATCTCTTGAGTTGTGGCTCGGGATGGTGGATGAACACGAGGAACTCTTAAGTTGTGGCTCGTGTTGGCGAGTGTTGCCGGTGTGAGTGTGCATGTTGTGGCGTGTACGGATGAGTCCAGTTAGATTGTCATCCTTAGTAATAAGCTAACGAGTTTGGTAGTCTTGGGAAGTTACGAATGTTATTCGTATTGGGAACTCCACCTGGCATTACAGAGTGTGGTCCGTACCATGATTTCCTGAACGTGCTCTACCAGTTGTGGTTGATAGGTGTGGCAACAAAACATCTTGAAGTACTCATCAGAAGACGTAGAACACGGGACATGGTGTGATCTAAATTATATGTTTTGTATGCATATATTTTATTCTGTTTGCTCACCCTATCTGCTTGTGTTTGGCGATGACCATTTATTGCGTTACACATGAGTAGAGGATTTTGCAGGTGGATTTGGTGAGGCATAGAGTCGGAGCGGGGCTAGTCTTGGGAGAAGAATTTTTATCAGAGTTTTATGTTTTTATGAGTTTCAATAAATTGTAATACTTTATACTTCTAAACTTTGATATTGTAATGAAGTTTTATAATATTGAATTTGAGGTATTTCATATTGACGAAATAAAGTTTTAAATTTCTCACATTTTTGGGAAAGGAGGTTTCATTAAATGACTCTTATCAATATTTTTTTATTTTATTATTTAAATTCGTAATATCCTATTGGGATGCTACAGTGTGCTTAATCGATACATGGTGTATTAATCGATTATTTTGAAGAGTATCATTCTCAATCTTTGTAAGAATTTTTAAAATCACTAAGAGATATATACAAAGGTTTTTTGAGATCAAAATGCAATCAAAGATTTCAAGAATTCTCAAAGGTTGTGTTGTGTAAAAGAGTTCTTAGTGTGTTTCTTCTTTGGTAACTTCGTTCCATTTCTTTTTAGTTTTGGAATTATTTCCAACCAGTAGTGTTTTTATGGGTTTGTTGGTATAGAGTTTATAAGGCTAGACATCTTCTTGTATAGTTGAAGAATGGAAAAGACCAAAATCCTCTTGAAGTGGATCAAGAGTGGATAGGACAAAGATCCTATTTGATATCTACTGTAAGATTGAGTCTGATATCCTCTAGAGTTTGCTGGTGCAATGTGGCTCCAGAAGGGGGTTGAATAGAGCTTGTAGACAGTTTGGAATCATTTTGTGCATATATACTATGACAAATAAAATTAATGTAAAGAGTAAGGTAGAACTTTCAATTACAAAGTAGTATAATATCAACCTCTTAGTAATCCTCAAACCTTTAGTTTGTGAGCAAGAGCATTAGTGTGTTTGTTTGCAACCTAAAAGAGTTTTCTTGATCTTGTACCCATCTTAGGACATTCTTTTAGTTAGAAAACTTGTGATCTTAGGCTCACAAACACACTAATGCTCTTATTCGACTGAATATCAACCTCTCTTAGTATCTTTCTTAATCTTTCCTTGAGATCAAGAACTCTCAATTACAAAAATAAGTGATTGACACTCTCTTAGCAGGAGTGTACAACACAACTCACATGTTACAACTTCACTTAGTGAAGAATATTACAATAATCAAGGTCTCAACCCAATTTCTCTAAGACATTATTGATATGACAAATTTACAACACTTTGTTGTTTGTCTATTCTCCTTTTCGTGTTCTTCTCGCATGGCTTAGCATTCATTATATAATTTTTGTTTCAGCTAGCCGTTGACACTTTGAATTGCAACTCTTCATTGCAATCTTCTTGAAATTGAATTACTTGATCAATTCTTCAATTTGATTCTTCATTTTGAATCTTCAACACATTTTTCAAGACTTTAATTCTGAATCAACTAATGCGTTTTAGGATATCTTTCTTCCTTTTGTGATTGAGGTCATACTTGATTTGAGTTCTGCTCTTTTCAACCTTCACAAAAGGAAACTTTGTGCAACTTGATTCCGCATTTGAATCATTAGAGTAATATACCTTCAATGAATCAAATAGTTCATTCATAGTTTATTTCCTTAATGCTTATACTGTTTTAAACAATTGGTCAATATATTATTTGACATGAATAATTAGAGATCAAAACAAATAACAAACCATCAAGGTGTATTATAAATGTTTCAACAATTAAGGTCGTCTGACACTTTGGTCATCTAACGACTTAAGCTGCCTTGGTTGTCTGCCTTGATTGTCTAACCCTTGGTCGTGTAACACCTTAGTCGTCTGCATAGTGACTTAGGTTGTCTATAGAATTGGATCGTCTAATGCTTTAACCTAATGATTGCTATTGTTGGACTCATCTAACACCTTGACTCATTTAATCATTAGACTTGTCTTATGTTAAGACTTGGCCTTTGCATTTACCAAACTTCTTGCTTTCTTTGACACACATTTAAATATATGTAAGCAAAAATACATATTGTGTATTTTAATCATCAAACCATATCAATCAATTCCTTAATCTTACTATCTTTATTAGACATTCTCTTTCAGTCGTCTAATGACAATTTCACTTTAAACTTGAGACTTACTCGTCTGATAGAGTATTTTGCTATCATCAAAACCTTATTGATTGTTAGGGCTAGTCTAATTTAACAATTTCCCTTTCTAATGATCACAAAACCAATTATTAATAATTCATTGTATAACTATCAAGGCAATCAATCATATATAAAGTAGAATAAATCAAAAGTATATCAGATTACCAATATAACAATTTATGTCAACATTTATGATTGGTAAGCATAATCTCAATTATCAAAATATGCAAGATTATGATTATGATATCAGAGTTAATAGGTACAAGATCACAAAGCGGAATTGAAAACAATAAAATCATTCTTTAAATTTGAAATGTTATGATGGAATAAACCAAAGTTGGAATGAAACGATAGACTTAAAACAAAATTTCTAGAAACATTCAAAAGCGAAAGATCTAAAGCTTCCAAACTGTTGCCGCTTTATTATTCTTTGCTTATCCCCTTTTCTTTTCTTCTATCTTTTTTGTCAGCATAAAAAAGCGATAGAAGTAAAAGACATCAACATAGCTACGGGGCAAGCTTAGGTGAAGACAGGGTGTGAAGTATGTCATGAAGGTAATATGTGTCATGAAAGGAAGCCTTCATTTTGATGGACATGCTATCAGCAACATGTTAAACATGTTCCTGTTGTCGAGCTTCATATGCTTCAAGGAAACAAATGATGTATCTTTATTCTTATGCTACAGTCATCTCTAGAATCTTTTTCAAAATGTCTACCAGTTTTTGTGGTTTTACGAGTTTCATGCCACTACATATTTGGTATGTTAGGGGGATTTAGAAACTCTTATGGAAAGGTAATAGGTGTAGAAGGTGATTCTAATTTAGATGCAGGTGTCATAAAAGATGGAGAGACATCTTCTTTTAAAGATCACGAGGATGGGGAAAATTGTGGTTTCCGACGTGTAGTACGCTTTTGACATATATTAGGTTTTCCTTAAGGACACGGCGTAGAGGATTTTCTCTTGTGAAAGGAAAGAATATTTTTGTTTGAGCTCATTGTCACAAGACATCTCTAAATTAAGAGGAGAGATGTGATTATGTATCTAGCAATGATTGGAATAAATAAATATTGGTCACACTTTACAAAAGGATGTAGTTCAGACATTAAGAAAGATTTTATAATTTGCAACACTTAATTTTTAAAATCTTTGAAAAATAGGAAACAACTAAAGTTATTTTGAAAGAGAATCATAATCTTTCTAAACCAGATATTTTCAGAATTATTTGAAATCAAAGATATTTTCATAATTGATTAAAAAAATATTGTATATAAGAATTTTTTTAAAACCAAAGCGGTATTTGTCAATCAAATAAACATTCGGTACTAATCATAATCAAATATGCATATTGTCTAAGTGCAATGCATATGATTACGAAAATGTCATTAGAATGCATGAAGTAGAATGAAAAATATCTTTGATATAGTTATGAGTGTGCACCCTCATCATCCTATTGGAACATTTTTCTATTCTTAATACTTCCAATTTAATAAACAATCTCTACAATCTAAACTTAAACTCTTAAACTTGCAAGACTCGACAAACCCATAACCCTCAAGTCATCCTAAGGATGAACAACTCAGATATCGTTACATGTAACATCTCTTTTAATAGTGCATTACTACTAAATAAAACTTCACATAGGTGATAATCCATGAGCGGTTACAACAAGATACACAACTACACTTTTACAATCATCCAAAATAACCATGGTAGTATATAAGGTTTTCCACATCTACGAACTAAAGGAACTAAAAAATGGCAACAAATACTACCAACTTATCATAAAAAAATCACATAACCAAGAAGTTCTAATATAAGAACTAGACAGTTGCATCAACATCTCTGTCCTGGGTACCTCACTACCTACTTCCTTATTTGCTCCAACTGGTAAAGGAGGTCATCACAAAAAAAGAACAACAAACACAAGACAAAAGGACAATATACAAAAGAAGTATCATAAATCATGAATCAAATCATATTAGAAAACTAAGTAATTCACACTATTAAAGCCACAAAGAAAATCGTAAAACACCCATTAGACTTAGTTATCTAGATAACAATTATCCAGATAACAAGCATTGGGGTATAACTACTTGGAAGCTTAGACACTTGTGATGGATAACTTCCACCCACAAGGTTAGTCCTATATTGGTTCCTATAACTACAAATGGTTCTTCCAACCAGGACCTCTTACTACTCTCCACTCCTAATTCATTTTCCTCTGAGTTTGAATGATTAGTAAAGTGTTAGGATAAACTTCCAAATTTTGAGTCCCTACATCAATGTACACCAAAGCACATATACTTCAAAAGGATTTTCCCTTGAAAATCCATTCATCATTCTCAATTAACATTTTAACAAGTCTCATACATTATATCATCAATATACAACACACATATCCATTTACAAGGTTATCATCATCACATTTTCATACATCATTATATTCCAAAAGTTCATATCCCAAACATTCACATAATCACCAAGTATATTACACAATAACTTAACAAATCATGCAAATTGGTTAGGAGTTTTAAAAATAAAACTTCACCTTGTACAAAACTCCAAAAGTTATTTTCTTACATTCAAATTAAAGATAATTGAATCAAGAACTCAATGAAAAAAGAATCAACCCAAAATGCTATCTATAGAAAAAGTTATGCACACAACTAAAATTCTAGAAAACCAGAGGGTTGTTCTACATATACTTCTTCCTTGATAAAACCATTTAGGAATGCACTTTTCACATCCATTTGATGTAGTCTTATATTACTATATGCAACAAAAGAAAGTAATATGTGAATAACTTCTATTCTAGCAAGAAGAGCATAAGTTTCAATATAGTCAATACCTTCTTGTTGAGAGTAACCTTTAGGTACTAGTCTAACCTTGTTTGTCACGACTTTACCTTGCTCATCAAGTTTGTTTTTATATACCCATTTTGCTCCAAAGATGCTTTTTATTTTAAGGAGGATTCACAGTGTTCAGACATCATTCTTTTCAAATTGATCTAGCTCCTCCTTCATTGCTTCTATCCAAAATTCATCTTAAAGCTTCATTCACATTTCTAGGCTCAATTTGGGATGTCATTACTTTTTGTGATTTTTGAGCTTTGATCTTGTTTTGACTCCTTTCTTGGGATCATCTAAAATGTGTTTAGTTGGATGGTATTTCTTTATGTCTGAGGAGGGTTCCTTTTCTTTAGTAGGAGCGTCTAGTCCTTTTGATGAGTCATTTTATGCATTTACTTCCCCTTCTTCTGATAAGGCACTGTCTACTAAGGGAGGTCTAATGCAGGGTCATCCATAGTGAGGCATGTTCTAGTATCCTTTGTAACCTACAAGTCCTAAACATTCTTCTAACTTTGATAATTTCTTATCATGCTTGTAATCATTAAATTTTATATGTATGGTTTCTTCCAAAGTACAAGTCCAAAAGTTATATGCTTTATATGCTTTGGACGTTTCTGATTAGGAAAGTAGGATACCTTCATCACTTCTAGAATCAAATTTTCCTAAATTATCTCTTATATTCAATATAAAACATTGTATACCAAAAGGATGAAAATATGAAATTTTGAGCTTTCTTTCTTTCCACAATTCAGAAAGAGTCTTTTTTATCAAAGGTCTTATGTAGACTCTATTTTGTAAATAACAAGTTGTATTAACTGCTTCTGTCTAAAAATGTTTAGGTATGGAGTTAACATTTAACATGGTTCTAGCCATTTCTTGTAAATCTCTATTTTTTGTTTCCACTACACCATTTTTTTATGGAGTTCTTGGAGTTGAAAAATCATGTGTAATACCAAAACTTTCAAACAATTGGCAACGTTTTTCATTTTGAATTTACCTGCCATGATCACTTCTAGAAGAAAAAATTGTTAGACCTTTTCATTTTGTACTTGTTTAATAAACTTCAAAATATTTGGTAAAATTCATCCTTATTTCTTAAGAATTTAACCCAAGTTCATCTGGTTAAGTCATCAACAATTTAGAAACTTAGTTCTTATTAGATCGAATATATCAATATGAACCATCTCAAGAGGTCTTTGCGTTGAAGCATCATTTATGCTTTTAAATTAACTTTTAACTTCTTTGCTCTTCACACATGATTCACATAGAAGATTGTCTTTGAATGACAAATCCGAAAAGTAGTCTCAAGTTTATGTGGTCACACTTCTTATGCCATAGCCAATGATTTTCCTGTGTTGTCATAAACCAAGACACCTTTTGAGTTGTCAATTCATCCATGTCATTCTTATACATGTTTCCTTGCCTCTTTGTGGTAAAAAAAATGAGTACCATCTTGTTTAATTATAATACATTTATCTTTATAAAAGACTACATCACGATCATTGTTACAAATTTTGACTTATGCTCAATAGATTATGATTCGACCCCATCAATTAATGAGATATTCACTATAATAAAAACAACAAATAGTGATCAAATTTTCGGTCACTAGATGACTAAAATCGGTCACTGAAGGAAATAGTGACCAATATAATAACTAAAAAAATTGGCCACTTTTTTGTTTGTGACTAATCTGTCCAAATTTGTGACTTAATCACTAACCAAATTTTTGACCGAAATCAATGATCAAATTTGGTACAAAATTTGTGACTGAAATTTATGACCAAATCTACGTGACCAAATTTGTAATTGAAATCTATGACCAAGTTTGTAATTGAAATCAGTGACCGAATCTGTGATGAAAATCAGTTTCCAATTTTAAAATCTTGATTCTGTTATTTCCTTTTTCAATTTTTTGTTTCTTTGTTATAAACCTAATATATATATATATATATAGATATATATATATATATATATATATATATGTTCTTATAGGACCAAAGTGTACTCATTGGGTTCACCTAGTTGTGTTGGTACTCGGCTTCTGATGGATCCTTCCTTGCTCCGGTGGTCGTCCCGAACCGATGCAGAGGTGCCTGCAAAAGATACTTCGATGCCTAAGTTAGCGCTAGTTTTGTCAAGGATTCAAAGAATATTTAATGCGTAATCAATGCATAGAATAGTTTGTTATTTATACCTTTTTTACTTGTGGGTCCTACCTGACATGGGCTTCTAGGCCCAAATCCCATTTTTAGTTACCTCTGGGTCCAGTCCTAATGAGTAATTTACCAAGAGGTCCTTTGGAAATTATTGGTAATCGCAAGTAGGGCTGTGGTGAGTGTTCGGTATCCGGTATGCGACCATGTGGATTTGAGTGGCTGGGTCCTTCCTGTCCGCCTAACCCTTTAAGTGGTTGTGATTGGATGGGGGCTGCTTTACTGGGGTTCTGAGGAATAAGCGGCCTGAGAGAGACACTAGAAGTCGTGTTCTTCATAAGGGAGCTTAGTATCATCACGTGGTTTAGAGGGTTGTTACTGGTCCCAGGCCGTATGGGGGGAGCTTCCATCTTGGAGTGGGCAGCTCTAAGGAGTGTTGAGGGCCGCATGCTGTATAGGGTAACCTTCCTTCTGGAGTGGACAACTCTGAGGAGTGTTGAGGGTCGCATGCCATATAGGGTAACCTTCATTCTGGAGTGGGCGGCTTTGAGGAATGCTGAGGGCCGCATACTCGTGTGGTGTGGTTGGGACAATATATATATATATATATATATATATATATATATATATATATATATATATATAATACACAATTTCCTTATTAGAGTATATTTACATAAATTTTTCAAAATAATACAATCATAAAAGTATTGATAATGTTTCTATATTACTAAGATTCAGTGTAAACAATACACAATAGTAATAAGGAGATAAATCTTTGAACATATGTATGCATTGACTCTTTCACAATATCATAAATCAAGGGATTGAGGGCCTTGGTTGCCATGTTGTTTCACTATTGTTTTTGGATTAGAGTTATATGGAATTCTCATTAGACTGATTGATAGTGGTTCTATCTGAATTGTTCTATTGAACTCGAGGGATGACATTCTAGATGAACGAGAAAGGATGACATTGAAGCTTCTGATGATTCTGTGGAGAATTGTTGATTCTCTCCTGCAACCTTCACGTTCTTTCCCTCCAAAGCAAACTTTCATTCTTAACTATTTCTACCAAGTTTCTTTGATGATTTATTTTAATCACTTTTCTCACAGTTGCTTTTGAGTTGTATTATTCACCTCCTTCACTTTATTCCTTGTTAAAGGAAGGGAGTTTTAGTAAGGTGTAATTTGAAAATCCTGTAAAAACTTTAAATCCAAACAAACTCTTCATTCTTAAATCCTTTCTCATAACTGTATTGGCAGGTCCAAAAGTTAAGTCTTCAAACAAAGTAAGATCATCATCACAGTTAAATGTAGTAAGTTAAAAATTAACACGGTTAAATAATAGCTAATTTATTTAAGTGTAACGTGTAACGTCCTAGCCAGAAATTACTTATTTAAAATAAAAGTTTGGAGAATATATTAATAACCTCATTTAATTAACAACTTCTTTCCCAAAACGCGAGAAAATTTAAAACATTTATTTCAATGCGCCAAACTGAACTAAAACCATGGTGTTCAACTATAACAAACATAAAGTGTTTATAAATCCAATACAAAATATTTTCTAAACTACTATATAAGAAAAAAATGAATAAACTCCCATAGCAATTCCCCCACTCCATCGCTAACCATCCACACGCTCACCTGCATCAACATCTGTTCCCATGTAACAAGTTACATGATCATCACCAAACACACACATATAGGGTGAGCTCAGTTAAAAAAATAACAACTAAAACAAGACATTAAGTGAAGCAACTCAAAACTACAACCCAAGTTAGATTTTCCCATTCCTCAATGCATCAACTTTCAACCAATAATTTAGGCACCTCTTGATTCTACACCCTTTGGTGAGTACACTGATCAATCTTTGCTGCACGAGTGTCTACTCGCCCCTCCGACTACAAGCCACCACCTGATAGTCCACATGTGGGAATGAATTTGCCACGGTCTCACACCGCGACACCAAGTGGAGTTCCCCAAAACAAACATAAGTTCGTAGTTGTCCCCAGACTACCAAACTCAATCAGTTACACTAAAGAGGGCAATCATCTGGAACCCAACCGTACAAGCCACGATCTCGCACACTCCACTAGACTTCCAAAACCACCAGGCTACAACCTCGAGTGGCCACGTGTTACCCCAATACAAGTTGCACTCGTAACTGGGCCCCGAGCAAAGTATCGTATTAAGACCTCCTTCCAAAGTTGTGTAGAATTCCATGTGTAACCCATCGTTGCGCCTGAAATCGCCTAACGCATCACATGCGTCGCCTGGCACTGTCTATTAATAGTATTAGTAGCTATCGCCTAGCGTTGTCTATTAGTAGCTATCGCCTAGCGGTCCAATCCTCTCCCGCCAGGCGCTACACCAGTAACGCGAAACTACTGGTTTATGTATTCCAAAACGCAAGTTCTAAAGAACCAACATTCAAGGCACACAATTTCATAATGCGAATATATGTATTTAATCATAGTAGCATCAACATTTACACTTTGTGAATACCCCTTGTGGTCCCCTCAATATAGGTTAGATTTCATAACCTTTATTATTATTATTATATATATATATATAAAATAAAAGAATCCAACGTGAATGGAATTCACGTAACTTGCTAAAATATAATGTAAGCAAATATTTTCCATTCAATAAGTGAAACCCGTGACAAACCAAAGCTTTTAAGATATAGAACAAAATCTGCACCAAGGCACACGATGTGGACCCTACCAACTAACTAAACTTAAGATGTAAATAAAAGGTAAACCATTATATATAAAATCTGCACCAAGGCTTCGTACGTAAAACATGAATAGAAAAACTATTAGGATTTCCTTCCAATAAAAGCAAAACCACGTTACTAAAGCCTATACTATTAAATAATAGGAAGTCTGCACCTAAAATAGAGACCAATACCTGTGTGATTTGCACCCCCGAACACTTGAAAAGAAAAGACAGAGACCACTTCGCAAAACCACATTTGGTCACATTTTGTACCAGCCATTAACCCTCTGTGCAACGTGAACTACTGTACCAAGAAAAATAGGGTTTGAACCCAAAAAGCTGCCCCGCATACACTGCACCAAAACTCCATTCCAACCAAAACTCCACACCACTTACATGTGAAACCATAGGTGCGGAAAAAGAAAAAGAACTAGAACCAAAAATGCGATTATACCCAAACGTATGGGGTCTGCACCGCAAGCATAAAGAGAAAAACATTGGCAGTATCCATGGCAGCAAAGTAATCAGTAAAAGAATAAACAACAACCACTAAGAGTCCAGACAAAACAAGAAACAGGTGTAAAAAGCCAAGAAAGAAAACAAAGTCAGCTCCCCTAACATGTAATTCCTGCTAAATTTTAATCCACGGACACTCTTCTTTGCGCCAACTTTAATCTCCGCCCTTGAGACCTTCTCCCAACCTTCTAATGCCTTCCTAACTCAACTCTTTCAGGATTCTAAACTCTCTCATAATAGCCACACGAATTTAACCTAGTCCCCTTCTCTTTTTAGCCCTAAAATAATTTTAATAAAATAAAAACCAAAATAATTGAAATCTTCTACTTAATTTTTGTCCTTAAAGTCTAATTAAGACTCATAACTCCCTTGTCTATGTCCAACCACTCGATTATCAAGTTAATGCACAACCAACTCAACCAATTCCTATTTCATGATAACTTTTATAAATCTAGAAATGTATACTCTCTTATCACGCCCAACACATCATAAAAATAATAAAATTAAATAATTTACACAATTGTCATACATAGGACTTGAACCTAAGTTCTTTCATACAACCAAGTACTCTCAACCATTTGAGCTAATATTTTTTTACATGATAAAGGTTAACATTAATTGCCATAAAGGCTTCCACTACCCGCATTTATTAAATAATTATTTATTTAATTATTTAAATTCCTCGGGTCTTACATAACGTCCCATTTAAGTAATAAAATAATTAAATGAAAACATTACACAAAATAATATAAGAGGCTGAGTCACGGAGTATAATGTCACTTCTTACAATACCCAAGGTACTCAAATAAAAATATTGAGGCACACCATGATGCCAATAGAAAACAAAGTATGAGGATCGATAGTATTCAAAATGAATGCCCAAAGAGCAGACTAATACATAGGCTATAGCCCTAAAGAAACTTGGACAGCAGAATCCAACTCAGATAGACTATGCAGCGGAATCTCAATTACCCTGTTGACCACAAGGAGTTCTCGCATCTGCTCACATCAATAAATTAATGATCATCACAAAAATAGAAAACCACACACACAGAACATACAACAAGTAGAGAGGGTAAACTAGAGTAGAAAATGATTTTATCATATAAGTGCATACATTTTCAAAGTCCAAGATACATACATCAACCAATCATGTGATGACTTGCAACTAATACACTAAGACTCAAGACACGACTTATCTGGATACGTATAATTAGTCGGATTCAGCGGATGCTTGCACTTGTGGTGGCCTTTACTGCTCTACCGAGCTAATTGTTATAGTGTTTCATCCCCCCATGCACAAGGTTAGCCTTAAAGTGTTCCAGGCCTCCTGCTACTCTCACCACTTGAGTCAGTACGCTTTACGTGAGACTCACTGACTCTTTAGAGTGTCAGGATGCAATCCTTACCTTGAATCCTTACTAAATTATATAAATGAGACACCACCATGAACTCCCACTAATAGGGTTCATGGACTTACGTCCTGACCAAATGAGGCACCACCATGAGATCTCACCTAGAGATTCATGGGATTGCGCCTTGACCTATGAGGCACCACCACGAAACTATCGTGGAATTACATCTTGACCACACCAACATCATGTTCCATCAATCAATATAACATTATTGTTGATACCAATTCCATGTCACTTTTATAACCAATCATCCCATACTCATTACACACCAAGATCAAGCCAAACTCATCATTCACAATCCATAAACCATTTTACTCATGCATATTCACTCATCTCATACTTTAACATAGCAATCCAACTTAACAACACATTATGCAAACGATTTTCGGATTTTAGAAATAAAATAACAGCTTGTGTAAAGCTCCAAAAATTTTGTATTTATATTCAAATTAAATATTATTGAATCAAGAACCAAATGAAACAAGAACCAACTTAATTGAATAACTATAAAGAAAGTTATGCACGAAACAAGCAATAAAGGTCAATGCTGTCAACAACCAAACTACAGTGATCTTGTGATAAAAACTGCTCTCACTATAGAGCTTCGATTCAAGATCGGAGCGGTCAAAGTCAAGAACTATGTGTTAAGGATCAGCTGTTAAAATATAAGCTCGATCCAACGATTAACGCAATAGGAACCTTCATTTTACGAAAAGTGTGCAGTGTTGTCAACAACCAAACTACAGTGACCTTGCGATAAAAACTGCTCTCACTACATAGCTCCGATTCAAGATCCGACCGGTCACAATTAATAATTATGTGTTAAGGATCAGCTGTAAACATTTAAGCTCGATCCAACGGTTAACAAAGTAGGAACCTTCATTATACGAAAAGTGTGCAGTGTAGAAAAAAGAGTAAAGCCACATCAATCAAACATACTCGCACACCATACATTTTTACAACCAACAACCTCATTCAAGCATCACAGCCATACAAACATGTCAAAAATCGGCAAAATAACTTTAAAAACATAAACCCTAGCTTCTCTCACCTGGAAAAATACTAGTCAAGGTCTCAGACACTCAAACAGTTGAGCACTGTAGCTCTAAGAGCATATTCAAAGCTGGAAAAAAATAGCTGACAGATTTAGGACAAGCTCACTACGGTAAACCCTAACTGAAATCACAAAAATATAGCTAGATGGGAGAGGATACGAGTTGAAGACCAACTTATGTGACGTAGGAACGGAGTTGAGCTAGCTTGAAGATGGAGAGATCCAAACCCTAGCAGAACTTCTGTTGAGGGGAGAAAAAGAGAGTAAGGTACTGTTTTTGCACGAATAACAAAAATGAGAGGGGTTAAACTGTCTTAGGAGCTTTAGACACCCTAAGACCAGCCCTTAGACCCAACAAATGGAGCTAAGTCCTTTAAATTTTTAGGGCAGAAATAGAGGATTTTACATTAACTATGTATAATAATTAGAAACTTAATACACGTAATTTAAATCATCATTTTTATACAATAATTTATCTTTATGACGGATTTGAGATAAGTACATGGGGGAAATCATGACTTGTCATATAAGAATATCGATCTTGCAAGGAATCTTAATGTTTCTTAATGGAAAAATCTGAATCATAAATAATGCAAATCAGGCACTTCTAAATAAAACTGACATTCTAAAGCATTTAATATTTAAACATATGTAGAAGGTTTCATATACAATAATGGAAATGGTTTCTATGCGGATATATTTTATTACTAACCAACATTTAGAAACATGCTAAATCTATTATATGGCATCATCTATAAGTGATATGAATAACTCATATCATTGATTTATGCAAGAAATAGTTCTTGCGCTAATAGATATTAGCATAGTTACATGTATATAATTCCTAGTAAATATTCTCAGAAGCTGCTGACAAACAGCCCCATTAAGGTAGGTTGAATATGAAACTCAACTTGAAGCTAAGTTGGTTTTTTTTTACGGTACATAAGACTTTATTTTTTTTTCTAAAAAAAAAAATTGATGAAAACAAAGAAATGACGACATGGGTACAAACAAATTTGCACGAGGTTGGACTTTTAATGACGACAAATAAGGATTTTGGTTGCAAAAGTAGGGTCCATAACAAAATTCAGAACCCAAACAATTTACATCATGACAACTATCACATATATTATCACAATACCTCACCAGCTCACCATACCTCAGCCACGAACAAGTGCTTCTTTACTATACATTTATTATTAACCTTTTTTCAAAACTAAAAATTGTAGTACTGAGTAATTTTTTTAATCATTAACTTTAATTTAAACAACTAATAATTTCAACAAATAATTATCTAATTTGAATTTGAAATTAAATTTGAATTTTTGAATTTTATACCTTTTGTATTTTAATTTTTTTATAAAATTCTATTAATAGATTTTATATTTTGCTATATTTTAAATTTATATTTTTTTCTAAATAATTTTTTTTAAAAGTTCTACACTTTTATAATATTGAATATTTGATAATATTATATTTTTTTTGCCATAATTTTTATTATTTAATAAAAATTAATTAATTAATATTGAAATAATAAAAAACTAGGTAAATGTATGGATATGAGTATATACTGTTATTCGATGGAGATGGAGACAAGACAAAAATTTAATACCCGTTGTGTTTAAGTATGGTAATAAAGATAAAAGTTTTTAATGGAAATGGGTATGGGATAGCGACTTCCAGGGCCGGCTCAAGGGCAAAGAGAGTAAAGAATTAATTAATTAATTAAGTATAAAATTATTTTTAAGAAAAAAAGCCTCAAAAGTATACATCTATTAAATTAATTATAAAATTATGTTTGAGATAAAAAAGGCTTCAAAAGAATATTTTATTACTAATATAGTTCTATTACATTAATTATAAGTTTATGTTTGAGAATAAAATTTAATTAAACTTTTATTAGTGTATGTTAATTTCTATTAGTATTAAAAATGATAAGTAATGAGTTAAAACCTTTATTTAGTAAATTATAATTTTGTTTACAAAGAGAATGATTAGTTATTTTTATTCTCTTATAATTCTATTTTCTTCTTTTATCTTTTCATCTCTTTGTGACTTCTCTGGTCTCTCCTTACTTTCTTCTCTTCTAAGAGTCATTTTTTAGGGTTTTGACAGACTACATTCATTCAATCTCATATTGTTTGTGTATACCAATTTTCATTCTCATTTATGGTTAGTATGTTTTTTTTTGGTTTAATTATGCCTTTGGTCCCCATTTTGGAATCAAAATCTCAAAATGGTACCTAAATTTTTAAAAGTCTCAAAATGGTCCCCTTTTTTGTTGAAACGTCTCACGTTTGCCCTTCCCGTTAAGTCAAGGTTGACGCCGTTAGAGGGAGTGCCACGTGTC